>Reeses_p1__coassemble_236_pt1 | contig 40409 bp, 24 predicted proteins | sample Reeses_p1__metabat2_low_PE_009 | metagenome-assembled genome bin Reeses_p1 | reverse complement strand
ATCAATGGTTAATTACATGAGAGGGCTCATACTTTGTCTAGAATGCTGATGCTATTACTAGGTATTAGGCTCATACTAGCTGCATATTCTTGATGGTACTTAGCTTAAATCATTGCGAGTTAAGGCTAACATTGAGCCTTAGGTTTAAGGTAAGAAAGGAATCGAGATAAGTTCAATGCGAGTAGGCTTGCCTTAGATTTTAATAAGCAAAGAATTTCGTGTATATTGTGCTTGCTCAATATGTTTTACATTCAAAACAATGGTTTTGGATGGCTTAAAAGCTCTAAAAAACGTTGTTCCTATGCAAAAGTGACTAGTTTGACTAGATACAATTCTACAAAGTCATTCATAATGTCAGACATTAGTTTTCACTTTGTCTTGGGATGTGGTCAAGCTGTTTAGCAAGGAGATCAAATGCGAATAGCGTTATGGACGATTGTCCTTCTGATCAACTGCATCATATGGGGTATTGTCTTCTTAGAAGAACTCATGCCATATGTATTTAAATCAGTTAACCATGACTCCTCCATCAATTTTGCCTTATTTGCCATCGCCACCATGGCATTTTGCTATGTGATCTACAGACTTTTACTTGCGAAAAGCAACAAAAAGCTCTCTACCATTAGTGCATGTGCATTACTCTTTGGTGCGAGTATAGGCGTAAAGCTATTAGACGATTTAAGCTCAGCTCTTGGTATTGTCTCTGGTGCCTTTATTGCCTTGATGATAGTGGTATTTGAACAAACCAGACTCTTAAGAAAGATCAAGGCTATTACCTTTACTTACGACTTTAACCGCAATAACGATCAAGCCTTTAGCCAATATCAAACAGCTTTTAAAGAAGTCCTCTCATTAAGAAGTGCTCAGAACATTTACGTTAATGTCTATGGGTATTTAGTCCGTCTTACAGATATGCCAATGATCAATGAGGGCTTTAAGCTCGTATTTGATCGTAAGTTCAATGCAGCGCAGGTCTTATGTAAGCAGATTAATGAAGAATCTGCTAAGCGTGATCTTTCTGATCCTCTTGATCGTGACTTTATCTCTTTGCTGCAAGCCTTGGTCAATTGTGAGGGTTTGTTAACTAACGAGCCAATGATGATCTTGCCATCAAGCATGCAAGGCGAGGTGAAGATTCAGCACATGGTATCTGATGCAGTTTCCGATACTCATTTAAATGTAGGCACATCACGTAAGTCAACTGATGCTCGTCACCTCTTAGCTGCCATGATTGGTGAGGCAACAAGAGCGGGCGTAAAGAATAACGCTAAGAGTGTGCAAGAGGAGTTTACCAATCGTAATAAAAAGCCTGAGCTGATGTATGCTCGTTTAGACGCTCACGGACTGTTATTGCTGAGCAAACAAGCTGTACAAATTAAGCCTGTTGTAATGCCTTTTGTGACTTTGTTTGTACTCTTTATCAGCTTAGTGGCACTGCTCTCTGAATCAGTAGTTAAGTTCTTTGTAGACTACTCAGGCGGAGCTGCCCGTACTACAACAATCTTGCAGGGCTATAACATGTGGATGCTCTGCTTCATAATTACCGTGGTGCTAGCTGTCATGCTGTGCTTTTTATACACCAGTAAGAAGAAGTACAAAGATTTATTCGATGGTGTCGATAACAGTAGTATCTCGGGATTGTTTATTATTGTCAGGGCTGTAGCATTCATTGTTGGCTTTGCCATTTTATTTATGCCAGCCAACCTCGTTAGTGATTACATCAATTTGCGTGAGGACATGGCTCAAATTTCCTCAGGCACTACTGAGTGTAAGATAGTTATGATCGCCTCAAAACGTACTCCAAGTTATGGCGAGGTTTTTATTCTTTCCCCGGCAGGTATTTTAGATAAAGTGAAAGTTGTAAGCCTGTCAGATCAAGACCATCCAACTTTCAATATCTACGTCCCTCACTTCTTTAAGAGCCGCTTTCAAGAGGCTGACATCTATAACCATAACAGAAGCTTGAAGTACAACATGATCGTCAAGCCTCATTATAGACTCTGCTATACCACTAATAACCGTACGCTCGCACGCATTCAAAAGATGCAGCCACGTCGCGACAAATTACGTGAGACCGTAGCCCCAAAGCTTCGCCACCTCTAGAGGCTGCATATCTAAAATGCAGCTAGCTGCCGGAACTTTACAAGACCGTGAGCCACGATATCTATCTATGCAGCTAAAGATATGATGCACTAAGCTATTGAGCTGCTCCGTGGCGTGGCTAATGAAAGCCGATATTTGAGTAGCTTTTTATCTGAAGTTGAAAATCAACGTACACCTTTATCGTTGCAGTACACTCATAGCTTAGTCTTTTGCTATCATATTTAGGATGCTTGTTGCCGTCAGATACCCATTACACTGCTTATGCAATGCTCTGATCTTACTTAATCCTAGCTTTATGAGATCAATGTTGAGTATGTAGATCATATGAAGATCCGTGAATGTGCTGGACTTATAAAGCATCTTAGTATGCTCACCACTCAAGGTGCTGAGATTATACGGCGCATAAGAGTGCTTAGCTGCGAAGGTGCATGAGTATGTGCATTAGCATATGAATATGCACGGGTATGAGATCATGCGTGCAGTGCTTATATAGACATAAGCCCATGCGTGCAGTATTTGCGCTGGTATGAGCCCGTGCATGCAGTACTTGCGCAGGCACGAGCCCATGCGTGCAGTGCTTGTATAGGCGCAATCTGACGGCTAAAGTTAGACTTGAGAGTGGTTAAGTTGAGGGCAACACTATCACAAATTAGCCCACACATGCTCTTGAGTAGGTTTAGAACAGCAATATGTAGGTTTGACTAAATTGGCGATGCAAAAGACACCCATAGATCACACATATCTGCAATCGTATCTAATCAAAGCTGGTATTCGTTTTGACTACAATGTTATCGATACCGTCTGTGCTAGAAAGTTCAGCGCAACTTTCTACATGGTTTTGATTACTGCCTTGCTGATCTTAAGTGTGCCTCAAGGCATGCCTGGCAATCCTATTCCTGTAGCTGAGGATGGGTCTTTAGCCTATGCAGGTATTAGTTCAAGCACTAAGACCATGTACTTTATTACTGTGGGCATTCTTGGTGTCTATCTTGGCTACTATCTGTTACGACTTTGCTACTACATTGCTCTACGCACCAAGCTTAGGTCTGATCCTGCCCCGCTGAGTGTTGAGGCTTATGCTGTAGTTTGTCTTGATGTTAAGACACGACCAATTGACTATATCTACCAGCTTTTCTCAATCATTTGTGGTCGAGGCAAAAATGGCTTTTGCCGTTATGCAGTGATTTACAAAGAGATTGGTTCAGAAAACCCACGCTTTTTCTTAACTGCAGCTGTCAGCCACAAGCGTCTGTGCTTTATTCCTGATCACATTGGTAGAGTGTTTTTACATCGCAAGAAGCCACATCTTTACACATTAGATGACAAGTCTTCATATCAGACTGTCTCAGCCAAGCGTAGGATGATGCGCAAGTTTGCCATGCCAGCAAGCACCATGGCCTGCTCCAGTCAGCCAGGCAAGTCACAAGACTTAGCTGCCAATTCAGATACTGCAGTTTCTAGCAGCAATCTCAATCTTGACTCAAACAGCACCACAAGCACCGTAAAAGCCGAGCCTCAGCAAACGCAGCAATAGTCCTGAACGCCTAGCCTAGACTATGCAACTGCAAAGCACGGACTAGCTACTGTGCGGCAAGGCAAGAGTGATCATTGCAATAGCCTATATTAGGCAAGGGCCGTGTGGAGCCGGTAGCTTGAAGTGCTTTGATCTTGAGAGTGTTTTAGGTTGCTTGAGATCTTTTGAGAGCTTTATCTCTTGCGATCGCTTAGCGATAGCAACTTTAACAAGGCCCAGCGTGGGCCTTAATTATTTGTCTTCAGTCTTGATGAGGTATTCTTCTTCGCCGGCATCGTAGACGCGGGTGTTGATAGGCAATTCGCGTAATTGTGCTGATGAGATTCCGGTGAGGATTTGGAAAATACGGCGCATTTCGACGTTAGTAAAGCCGTATTTATAACGCCAGGAGAGAGAGTGCTCACGGTCGGAGAAAGTAACTTTATTGCATGAGAAGAGGCCTTGCTGTAAGAGCAGGGAGCCAAATTCTTTACCTTGAGGGAAAATGCCGACTTCCTCTAAATACAGCTGATCTTGGCCGTCCTTTTCAATAAACCAATCTAAGTTTGGCTCTTCTCTGTCAAGTGCAGCTCGAGCAAAGGTGTAGTTGTTGTCACCGCTGTAGGCATAAAGATCGCCATCGTTATCTAAGGCGCGAGTAACAGAGAGCGGACAAAGCATCTTTTTCATCTTGTCAGAGAAGACGAAACCACCATAGCAATGCTCAAGTACATCAAGATACTCAGCAGCTGTAATACCTTGTTGCGGGGCAATACGGGCAATATCTTCACTATAAGTATTTTTGATTTCCTCAATAGTAAAGCCCATCATCTCAGAGGCAATATCCGAGAAGGATAAGTCGATAACGTGTGGCAGACCTTCAGAGAAATTATTGGACAGAGCAAACTTAACGTGGCCAGTAAGCAAGCAGAACTTGACGCGATCGCCAGCCTGTCTGAAGGCTGAGAGCATGTCAAAGTACATAGCGTTAGCAAGTTCACGCTCGTCAGGCTTTTCCATTGCAGAGATCATGTATAGCGGTACATCGTAGTTATCGACGATCACCACAACAGGGCTTTTCTCTTTATCGCTGATCTCGCGAACAAGCTGCAGCATTTGACGACGTAAGTCATTGCGTCCATCGGTCTTGAGCTTGATGTGGTGTTCCCAGATCTCAGATTGCAAGGTATCACCAAGCATCTTGGCAAAGGCTTGTAAGGTATTGGCCTTTGACATAGCAAAAGAGAAGTGGAGTACTGGATATTGGCCAAGATCGTCGGCATTAAAGCCATTAGGATCTTTGATGGCTAAGTGGTCAATTAAGAGCTCGTCACGAATTAATAACGACTCAATCGCTTCACTAGCTAGTGATAGACCAAAACCACGTGGGCGAATAAGCATAAAGACATTCTGCGATGGCAGACGTGGAGCCTTATCTAAGAAGTTGATGAACTTGGTCAGGTGATCAAGCTTATTGATGTAATGGCGATCAGTGAAAATCACCTCATGCAAATGAGAATTGCTACCTGAGTTATTTGAGTTCATCTGCAAACCTAAAACACGAAAGTTAGACTACAAATCCACGGCTAAATATACATACTAGTGCATGTATATATGCCCATTAAGATGTCTATGATAGCAAAGTCCATCTCAAATCGCTGAGATATGGCCAGGCTTTATACAAAAGAGCTAGGTAAGAATGGCTGCATTTAGCTAAGAGTAGCAATAAGATGGGGTTTGAATGAATCACTTAAAGCTGTGGATGCTGGCAGTGAATAGGAAAGGTATTTGAGTAAAGATAAGATTTTCAGGGCGTAGAAACGAAAAAAGAACACCAAGGTGTTCTTCTTTTTAGCGGGTGGGCACCAACTACATCCCGGTACCTCATTACACAAATTTGGCTGCTTCGTTCCCGACCTGACCAATTGATCTGCGAATAAGTACGAGAGAGCTGACACCCGCAAAACTTATGCTTAAATTATACAATAAGAACTTAGCATAATACAACACCTTTGCACCTCCAAGCTCAAATGCTACTAGAACTATGTGATCTATATGCTGTTTGTTGGGCAAAGTAGTGTAGTTTAGAGCTAAGTTTAGAGTCTTGTTTGGTGCATAAAAATTGAGTCATTATGCTAAAATAGGCGACTTTTAAGGGCTAAGGTAGAGAGCTTATTGCTCTAGCTAGTCTTTTAATCTTGGCTCCTTACTCTTGTGTTTGTAACTGTACAGTTTGGCGGTGATTCTTTTATGGCAAAGCGCAAAGTTAGCGGCATCTTCTTATTGGATAAGCCGGAGGGTATCTCATCTTCAGGCGCATTGGTTAAATGCCGTGGTATCTTCTCAGCTATGAAAGGCGGCCATACTGGAGCTTTAGATCCTTTAGCCTCAGGTCTGCTTCCTATCTGCCTTGGAGATGCAGCTAAGTTCTCTTCTTTCTTTTTAGAAGGACGTAAACGTTATATCGCTGAGGGTACTTTAGGCAAAACCACTACTACTTGTGATAGAGAAGGTGAGATTGTTTTAGAGCGCGATATTGGTGATGCTTTAGAACGTCTTGAGTCAGTGCTTGAGAAGTTTCGTGGCACTATCACTCAAGTCCCACCAATTTACTCAGCTATCAAGGTTAATGGCAAAGCCTTATATCAGTACGCTCGCCAAGGACGCGAAGATGAGATCGAGATTCCTAAGCGTGAGGTTGAGATTTTAGAGCTTAAGCTTTTAGAAACTACCGCTACCACCTTCAAAATCGAAGTCTACTGCTCAAAGGGCACTTACATTCGCACTTTAGTCTCAGATATTGGTGAGGCTTTAGGCTGTGGTGCTTATGTAACTATGCTGCGTCGTACTTACGTTGAGGGCTTACCAGCAGGCAAGATGACTGAGCTTGCTACTATCAAAGAGTTAGCTGATTCACGTGAAAATAAGAGTGATTTTAGTGAGCTTGATAAGCTCCTCATTCCAGTAGATGAGGCCTTAAACAATCTGCCTAAGGTTCACATCCCACTATCCATGGCTGATCCATTAAGCCATGGTATGAAGCAGGGCAAAGACTTATCTTTATGCACCCTGCCAGAAGGCGGACTCAAGGCAAATGACATCTTCCAGGTTCGCTACAACGGCTACTTCATGGGCGTATGCTATTTAAGCGAGGATGGTTACATCACTCCTAAGCGCATGATGGATCCAGAAAGCTTTGCAGCTTTTGTTAAAAGCGAAAGCAAGTCCTAGTTTCAACCACATCACTCATAACAAACAGCAATAGCAAGAGAGCAGCCTTACCTCCGCATTAGAGTGCAACGTTAAATGCTCTACCAATGCTTATGTTAGGCCTACTCTGAACCTAGCAGGGTAAATGCTATATCGTAGCTTGGCTAAGGCTAACTTAAGCCAAGGTGCGCGAATTTTGGCTAAGGCTAACTTAATCCAAGGCTGCGCGATCTTTGGCCGCTATCAAGGCCCACAACTTCAAAAGTCCCGATTTGAGCAACACCCCTTAAGCCAACTCTATTTCTGAATCATCTAGCTTTCAACACGCCATCAGCCTTTAGCTCAATTGCATTGGCAATCTTAAGAAGACTAGCCACATCGAGGTTGAGCTGAATTGCGGTGCGGGCGCTGTGCCAGGCTAGAACTGGCTAGATTTGTAAGTATGATGGGGCAATTTGTTGTGTTTGTGAATAGGCTCACAATCGACAAATAGGATAAAATGCACCTTTTGTTGATGGCTATATTTTGCATAGCAAAGATTTTTGCTAGATGTGGCATAGCGCTCAGTGCAAATTACTTGATTTGTGTATGATTAAAGTGTTTTACTGCGCTCTTTTTATAGCTAACAAGATATTTAACGCTATAGTTTGTAAATAAGAGTTGCCGTAAGTGCTGTTTAAATTGTGGCAATCATGTTGTTTAAACAATTTTGAGTATCTGTCTTAACTTGAATGGTTTAAGTTAGGCTAAGACAATCATCATATGCTTGTGATTTAAAAGCTTATTCGTTTTTTTAACTTGATGGCGTGGATGAAGAGCGCTGTCTAAAGATTTAACCTCAATACTTATTGCGCTAGCTAGTAGGATTGAGGCTCACTTGTGTGAAAGTGAGTCGTTGACACCTTTTGCGGAGATATTGGCTTGAACAGATTTCTGAAGATTAACAAGATTAGAGATCTGAGCAGAGTGTTCATTATTCCTATAATGATCATGTCTGGCGTGCTGATTTTGGTACTGTATCTTGACATGGTTAAGATCCAGGACAAGTCTGTGCTGCTTGTAGATCAAGCTATTCCTAATATTGAGAAGATGCAAAAGGGCTCGGTAAACCTGCTGCAGCTTAAGCTCAATATCGACATCATGACCTCATCAGTCGATAAGAATCATTGCACCCAAGCTTATATCGGTGCAGTAAAGATTTTAGATGAGGCCTCCATTTTCAATCGCGATAACTTTGCTAAGCTCAGTCATGATCTTCGCTTAGAGGTTAACCGTTTGTGGAAGTTACGTAATCAGCTTGATGAAGTTAGAGCTACTGTCCACAATTCCCTTCACTATATGGACATGTTGATGTATCTCATCGTGTCCGATCAGCCATATCTCTTCCCTGAGTATGAGCAAACTGTTGCTAGTTATTTAGATCTTTATCAGACCAGTGCCTATAAGCGTGAGCTTGCAGACTTCCATGCTGATAACATTGCTATGTTAACTGAACGTTTTAGCTCGAAGTTTGATCTTGTTGGTTTCTTAAATGAAAACCCTCAAGAGCCTCAAAAGTTCACTGATAAAGCAGACCGTATTAATAAGCTTTTAAATCAGGCTTTACTGCAGCTCAATGAGCACAAGGATCACTTTGATCTACAAAGCCAAAAAGAGCTCTATGAGTTTGTAAATGAAAACAACAAGCATCAGCCAGATGATTTCTCCAACCGCATTGAGCAGTATGGAAACGACTTCAAAGATGCTCAGGCAGCCGCCATTCGTGATGCACAAGCTAATACCAAGAATGTCGAGTCAAACGATGCATCTGTAGACAATGTCAAAGAGGATAATAGCGTAGGCCCATATGCATCATCACCATATGCAGGTAAGAAAACTTACAAGGATGATGTGCTCTACACCAGTCAGCTAAAGTCCATTATGGAATCATCTGAGGGGGCTATTGATGGACGTATTGCTAACTCTGTAAATGCAGCAGCAAAGGCTAATGCTAAGAATGATGCCACTGTTATGGCTGACACAATTGACTCTCAGGGTAAAGTTCAAGAAGTGTCAGATACTAAGACAACATCATCAATTGAGCAGCTTGCTACTGGCATGGATGAAGTTGGATTAACCGAGGAAGAGGCTTCTGTCATTGCGCAAGATCGCTCCTTGACTAACGTTAAACCAACCATTCGTGAAGAAGTTAAGCACATCAGAAAAATAAGAAACCACAATCTTAAAATGCTCGGCTATTACGAGCGTGAGTTTGAGCGCTTCTTACCTCTGTGGGATATCTATTTACGTCTGCAAGAGAGCTTTGTGCAGGACATTAATTCTGCACGTATGAAGGTTGATGCCCTTTCAGAGGCGTACACAGTAAGTGGTATCAAAGAGCTGCATAAGGATCTTAGAGAAATTACCTCTTTAGCATCTGAAATTAAGCCAATGATGGTTGGAACTTTATTATTCTCTGTTATTGGTTTCTGGCTCATCATGTTCTTGATTAAGCGTCGCATTATTGAGCCACTGCAGACCATTGCTCACTTGCTAATTAGATTCCGTTACACCAAGAAGATTGAGATCGCAGCCTACTCAGGATTCTTCAAGAAAGATCACTTACTTGAGATCCGTGAGGTTATTGATGTACTGCCTCAGATCTTTGATGATTACAGTGCGATTAAGCAAAACGAGAGTCACTTAAAGCAGCGTTATGAAGAGCTGGTTATTCACTCTAAGTACGATGGTTTAACCAAGGTATTTAACCGTGGCAGCCTCAATGCTTTAGTCAAAGAGATCGGCAATTCAACGCCAGCATCTTTTGCTATTTTAATGGTGGATATTGACTTCTTTAAGAAGCTCAATGACTCCATGGGTCACCAGTGCGGTGATGAGGTGTTATTTGCTGTAGCTCAGACTCTCCACTCTAACTTAGCTAAGAAAGACTTAGTCTTTAGATACGGTGGTGAAGAGTTCTGTATCATCTTGTCTGATGTAAATACTCAGAATGCATACAAGATTGCCGATCGTCTGTGTAAGCGTATTGCCTCATTAAAGTTGATAAACAAGGGCGCAGAATCTGGCTTAGTTACGATCTCAGTGGGTCTGTCTACGGTTACTACTTCAGAAAATCAGTACCGCATCAACGATCTGATTAAGCAAGCAGACAAGGCTTTATATAACGCTAAGAATTCTGGACGTAACTGCGTTTGCATTTACAACAATGTTGAGGGAGAGGTCTTAGAAGAGGCTACTCATAACGACATCTCCATTGAGCATGCTGACGATAAGCTTTTCTGCGCAGTAAATATCAGTGGTGACAATACTGATGCATCTAGCAATGATGAAGTAGCCGATGCAAGTGCATCATCAGAACACAATACTTCAGCTAAGGCCTATGCAAGCTCTATTTCAGATAATGCTAATGCTAGTTCAGCGAGTGCTGCAGCTGCGTTATCAAGCTTAGTTGCGGCCAACGTCAATGCATCTTCTATTAGTCTAAATGTTGGAGAAGATGATGCAGACAATGCTGGCCATTTAAAGGCTGATAGCCAAGATAGCTCCACTTCATCATATTTATCAGATGAAGAGGCAGCTACCTACTTAGATGAGACTAGAAAGTTTCTATCTGACGAGGAAGAGTCTCAAGAGACGCAAAGCGATGACATTACTAATGTCCATAGCTATGGCTGGCTTGACGGCTTTGAGTATTTTGAGAACCAAAAGAGACGAGAAAAAGAGCAAAAAGAATCATCTGACGTTGATGGCGATGATGATAAGGTCGCACAAAACGATGATGATTCTATCGATGACGAGCAGTTAGTTGATGCAGTGCTCTCTATTGCCACTGGCCGTCCTGCAAATGATATATCTAAAACTCGCTGTCAAAGATCTTCAAGCGTAAATGCGCACTCAGTTGAAGCTGAGAGTTCTGATTACAATCAGGCGTTCGAGTTTGATCTGCCATCAGAAGATACAGATACTGAAGAGGTTACAAAGAGCGAGCCTAAAAAAGCATCAGATTCAATCGAAGAGCTCAGTAACATCAAACAAAAGATCGCTGAATCTAGACCATTTGATGTTATGAGTGAAGCTGACTCAGCTTTAGCTGACAGTGACATTCAAGGCCCGATTGCAACTTATACTAGTTACGTCGATAAGAGTGTGGAGAACAAGGTTGATGAGGAAGCTTCACAAGAAGACTCCGATGTTACTCCTTTGCAGTTAATCTCGAACATGGATGATTCTAATGAGTCAGACTCTAGCAATATCGATGAGCTGATAGCACGAGCCGAGGATGATCAAGAGTCAGTATATCACTCAAGCCTTTATGCCTACGGTATTGATTCATCTATTGCTGATGCGCCAAAGGAGCGTATCACTCAGATGAAGGCCTTGCTCACTGAGGTCTCTAAAGTTAAGGGAGACATAACTGACTCTGACATCAGTACAAGCGAAGTAGCCGATGACTCTCAAAAGCCTCTAGCTGATGAAGCTGATCTTGAAGGCGACCTTAAAGCTAAGGATGATAAGCCTCTTGAAACTATTGAGCAGCTCAAAGAGCAAATTCTCAAAGAGTCTGATAATGGCAATGAGAAAAATGCTAAAACTGTAGACGCATTAGCTCCTGATGCCATTGTAAGTCCAGTAATTGAAAAAGATGGCTTTGCTGAGGTTTCAGTTACTAGCAATAAGAAAGATTTTGCAGCTGTTATCGTTCCTACAACTGAAGACAAAAGTTAGCTCAACTGTATTCTCCAAATAAAGGAAGACACAAGTTAGCGCGACTGTTATCGCTCCAATAAAGGAAGACAAAAGTTAGCTCGTCGGTTATAGCGCCAATAAAGGAAGAGAAAAGTTAGCACGACTTTGAAATTTTTACTCAAAATCTAATACAGTATGAGTAGAGTTGTATCTAGTTTTTAGCATAACTACATAATCTAATCACTCAAAATGGCTAGTCTATTGAGCATAAATTCGATAGATTGGCCATTTGCCTTTAATAAGCATCAATTTGTGAAAATCTAGTATCTTATCCTCATAGCTCATTTTGTGACTTTTGGCAATGGTGATTGCGCCATATTTTTTATGTTCCTAACATAAGTAAAACGTAAATTTTGTGATAAGATTCATACAAAATTTTTGACGAGTATCCCACGCAATAGATCAGGGTCTAAATACCTCTATAAAGCAGCTTATGGAAGGTGCAGGCAAATGGATTTATGCGTACGGCAGCCTATGGTCGTAACCTTAGGCATGATAAGGTCAAAAATGACAGTTATTCTTTTAGTGTTTGACTGAATCAAAGCTATTTTAGTAACCATGTAAGTGCCAAACATAAGGTCACAAAATAAGACATGTGTTGGCAAACTAATGTGCTTTCAAATAGTTAAATGTGATTGCAAAGCCTGCTATGAGGTTTTTTGTTACATACTATTTACCTTACGAATGCACAGCTGCCGAGTGCTCTTTAGACTCGGCTTTTTTGTTTAACTAAATGCACTGCGATTTAGACTCAAACCAAGTAAATACAGTATTGAACTTCTAAGACTAACTTGTCGTACTAATATACAGAGTTATGAGCTAAGGCTCTTACGTGTAACCACTAGCTAAGTAAAGTAACCGTGTGCTACGGTGTAAAACTTGTACCTCTAGCCTAGTGCTCTGCCACTTTATGCAATCCCTTGCACCGCAGCATGGTGGATTACAAAGCATCAGCTGATAAGAAAGTCAGCTAAGAGAAATCAATTAATCAGATAAAAGAGTAATCTAGGTTGCTTACTAGTTAAGTGACACGCTATTGCTTTTGTTTGTTGATTCTCGCGCAAGGTGAATACGCTACCGCATCGAGGCAAATACTCAAAGATAGGCGGTGGATAATTGGACTCTGTAGATTGGTAAGATAGGTTAGCGCTGACTCGACATTACATCTAAACGGAGACAAGAGATGACTCAGCAGTATCAGCAGTACGGATATCAGCAGCGTGCAGTCGCACAGCGCACCGCTATGAATCCATCAACTTCAACTGCTTCTGCACACCCAACTACTGTTTACAACAATAGCAACTTAAGCTCCCAGCCTTACGGCACTTCTGCTGCTCAGGCCGCTGCTGCTCGTGCTCGTGCATTAGCCGCTTCTGCAGCTGCTCAGCGCTCACTTGGTGCTACTCCAGAAGTTCAGCTCAAGAACTTCATCCACTACACTCGCAAGTCTTTAAACATCAGCCAGCGCGAGTTATCCAAGATGAGTGGTGTAAACCAGTCTAATCTCTCCAAGATCGAGAATGGCATCATCAATCCTTCTATCGCTACCATTCAGAAGGTTGCCGCTTGCTTAGGCCACAAGCTTGAGCTCCGTTTCGTTCCAACCTACAACGAAACCTACAAGTCTTAATTTAAGACCAAGCTACGTAGCATCGCAACAGCATGCTACCCACAGTAGCTTCATGCCGCCACAGCTCATCAATAAACCATGAGCTCCCACAATCAACGGCATCAAAATATTATTGCCTTGCTCCTAGCAGCAAGTAAGCAAAAGGGCTCCACCAGGGCATCCTGCCCTGAAGCCCCTTTGTTATCTCAAAATCCTCATCAAAACAAATCCCATCTACCCCAAAGCAGATCTAAGTCATTTTGCTATGACCAGCTTTCTTGCGTCCAGAAAAATCATAAAACGCCAGCGACTTTGGTAAAGATCAAATAAAAACGCCGGGCAGGGCCCGGCGTGAAGTCATGTTGGAAATGAAAGCTTATTATTAACGGATATTCAGGATGCTATCCATTACAGTGTTCTGAGTCTGCAGAGACTGTGCATTAGCCTGATAGTTACGCTGAGCGGTAATGAGCTCAACTAACTCGTTGGTCAGGTCAACGTTAGAAAGCTCGAGGTTAGAGCCCTTAATGGAGCCTGCTGAACCTGAGTTAGCTTCCTTAGCGATAGCCTCACCAGATGCATTAGACTGCTTCCACTGAGTATCACCAATCTTGGTTAAGCCCTGCTGGTTAGCAAAGTCTGCCATGGCAACCTTAGCAATGTTCTTAACCTGGCCATTGGAGTACTCACACTGAATAATGCCGTTCTCATCAACGGACATACCAATAAGAATACCAGTTGCATAGCCATCATTAGTAGGAGCCTGACTTACAGAGAAGTTAGAAGAACCGTACTGGCTAGCAGCAAACTGAATGTTCAGCTTCTGTGTTGGCTCAATACCCTGGCCTATTGCAGTATGTAAGGTACCGTCGCCACCAACCATGTCCTTCTTTTTGAAGGTCTGGTCAGTATCTGTTTTTACTGCTCCGTCCTCATGGCCAGAACCTTGTGCTGCATTTGGGTTACCAAATAAGGTGTGGCGTAAGCTATTTGGGTTCTTTTCATCAGCTACATCATTGGATGCAGGATTACATAATTCAAGTTTGCCAGGTACGGTATTTTTCATTTCACCGTTAGGACTGAAAGTACACTTGAAACCGAAGTAGTTTGAGCCGGCTGCAGTTGAATTAGAATTCTGCGGGACGGTAATCATAGTAGGGTATTCAGTCTTGCCGCCATTTTGTTGGGCAGAAATATCGACTGGTTTACCGTCAACAAAAGGAATCACAGTCCAAACGTTATTGTTGGACTTATCGCCCTCTGGACCCATCTTTAACATGTAGTAAGTTAAAGTATGAGCACGACCTAAAGAGTCATGGATGGTCTGTGAAGTGGATGCAGTATAGGTGCTAGCATCCTTTGGATCAAAGTCAGTGTAGTATTGAGTAAATTGAGCGTCAGCTTGGGTATTTGCAATAGTACCGTCAGCTTTTCTCATAACGCCATACTGAGGGGCGGTCTGGGCAGGAGCCCAAGGCTGACCAGTCCATGGATCATTTGCTGGTAGATTTGGTTTTATATTGTCTTTGTCAGCAGGAAGGTTTACACCGATGGAGATGTTGGTGGACATCTGAGGTGCACCAGTGTCTGCTGGTAGGCGAATGTTGTGGGTGTTGCTTAGATCTAAGGAGGTAGTAGTACCATCTGGGTTAACATCCCAACCCTGAAGATAGTCGCCCATAGCGGTAACTACGAAGCCTTCCTTGTTGATCTGGAATGCGCCGTTACGAGTGAAAGTCTGTGCATCAGAGCCTGGGCCTTCAAGAACGAAGAAGCCATTACCCTGGATAGCCATATCCAGTGGGTTGCCAGTGTCACCTGACAGAGCACCTTGAACGAACTGCTGTGAAACTACAGTGTTCTGCACACCCATGCCTGAGTTGGTCTTTGAGTTAGTGAATACGCTGTTTGCGTAAACATCAGCAAACTCTGCACGCGACTTTTTAAAGCCATATGAATTGGTATTAGAGATGTTATTAGAAGTCACATCAATGTGCTTCTGGGAGTTCTTAATACCGCTAACTGAAATTCCAAACATGACATTAGCTCCGCTTTATATAGTTATTAGTTAATGCAGTCTAACAACATCTGCATAATCTAAAACTTGCTTTCATTTTCATATAAATCTAATTGAGCAATTCATATGCCAGAAATAAGAACGCCGGGCAGGGCCCGGCGTGAAGTTATGTTCGGAAAAATTGAGCTATTAACGGATATTCAGGATGCTATCCATTACAGTGTTCTGAGTCTGCAGAGACTGTGCATTAGCCTGATAGTTACGCTGAGCGGTAATGAGCTCAACTAACTCATTGGTGAGGTCAACGTTAGAAAGCTCGAGGTTAGAGCCCTTAATGGAGCCAGCAGAACCTGAGTTAGCCTCCTTAGCAATAGCCTCACCAGAAGCGTTAGACTGCTTCCACTGAGTATCACCAATCTTGGTTAATCCTTGCTGGTTGGCAAAGTCTGCCATGGCAACCTTAGCTATGTTCTTAACCTGGCCGTTAGAGTACTCACACTGAATGATGCCGTTCTCATCAACGGACATACCAATGAGAATACCAGTTGCATAGCCATCGTTAGTTGGAGCCTGACTTACTGAGAAGTTAGAAGATCCGTACTGACTAGCAGCAAACTGAATGTTCAGTTTTTGAACTGGATCGATGCCTTGACCAAAGGCAGCATGTAAAGAACCGTCTAAACCTTTATAAACTGGATCTTTAGCAGTAGTGTTTGGCGGATTGCCTGGAATTTGTTCAAATGTATTATCAATAGTTGCTAAATCACCCTGTGGGTTTGCTACACCAGGAGCTCCGAAAAGTTTCTGACGCAGGCTATTAGCTAGTGTATTTACTTTTGGATCGGCAGGATTGCAAAGCTCAACCTTACCTGGCACTGTATCTTTCATCTCACCGTTAGGACTGAAAGTACATTTAAATCCGAAGTAGTTAGCACCCGCAACTGACGATTTAGAGTTTGATGGAACACTAATTGCGGTTGGAAATTCCTGGTTATTACCAGTACCTTGCATAGCAACATCAACAGGCTTGCCATCTACAAAAGGAATAACAGTCCACACATTATTATTTGATTGAGCCTCCTCTGGGCCCATCTTGAGCATGTAATAAGTCAATGTGTGGGCACGACCTAAAGAGTCGTGGATAGTCTGAGAGGTTGATGCGGTATAAGTGCTAGCATTATTTGGATCAAAGTCAGTGTAGTATTGCTTAAACTTTGCTTCTGCTTGATTTGCAGCTACTGTACCGTCAGCCTTTCTTAAAACGCCATATTCTGGTGCAGTTTGAGCTGGATTCCAAGCACCTCCAGTCCATGGATCTTGAGCAGGCAGATTTGGCTTAACATTATCCTTATCGGCTGGAAGATTAACACCGATAGAAATATTGGTGGACATCTGAGGCGCACCAGTGTCAGCAGGGAGCTGAATGTTGTGGGTGTTGCTCAGATCTAATGAGGTAGTAGTACCATCTGGGTTCACATCCCAACCCTGTAGGTAATCGCCCATTGCTGTTACTACGAAGCCTTCTTTGTTAATCTGAAAAGCGCCGTTACGAGTGAAAGTTTGTGCGTCAGAACCTGGGCCTTCAAGAACGAAGAAGCCGTTACCCTGAATAGCCATATCCAGAGGATTGCCAGTATCGCCAGATAAAGCGCCCTGTACGAACTGCTGTGATACTACAGTGTTCTGTACACCCATGCCTGAATTAGTCTTTGAGTTTGTGAATACGCTATTTGCGTAAACATCGGCAAACTCTGCACGTGACTTCTTAAAACCGTATGAATTTGTATTAGAGATGTTATTAGAAGTCACATCAATGTGCTTCTGGGAGTTCTTAATACCGCTAACTGAAATTCCGAACATGACATTAGCTCCAATGTATGTAGTGTCTTAATAGACTTCTACTGTATATGTATATAGCTAGTGAAACTAAAACTTTAAACATTTTGAGCAATACACATGCCATAAATATGAAAAATACATATACACAAAAAAGCCGAGCAATTGCTCGGCTTTAAGTCATGTTGGAATAAAACTAGTTTTTAACGGATATTCAGGATGCTATCCATTACAGTGTTCTGAGTCTGCAGAGACTGTGCGTTAGCCTGGTAGTTACGCTGAGCGGTAATAAGCTCAACTAACTCATTGGTTAGGTCAACGTTGGAAAGCTCTAGGTTAGAACCCTTAATTGAGCCAGCTGAACCTGAGTTAGCTTCCTTAGCGATAGCCTCGCCTGAAGCGTTGGACTGTTTCCACTGAGTATCACCGATCTTGGTTAAGCCCTGCTGGTTAGCAAAGTCTGCCATAGCAACCTTAGCGATGTTCTTAACCTGGCCGTTTGAGTACTCACACTGAATAATGCCGTTCTCATCAACGGACATTCCAATGAGAATACCTGTTGCATAGCCATCGTTAGTAGGAGCCTGGCTTACAGAGAAGTTAGATGAACCGTACTGGCTAGCACTAAACTGTATGTTTAATTGCTGGCTTGGCTCAATACCCTGGCCTAATGCTGTATGTAAAGTTCCGTCGCCACCTGCCATACCATCTTTCTTAAAGGTTTCATCAGCAACGTTTTTAATAATACCTTCAGAATTTTGTTTATCAGCTGGATCTGCATTTGGGTTGCCAAATAATGTATGACGTAAGCTGTTTGGATTCTTAACATTAGCATCAGCGTTTTTAGCTGGATTACAAAGCTCAAGCTTGCCAGGGACAGTACTCTTCATTTCACCATTAGGGCTGAAAGTACACTTGAAACCAAAATAGTTAGATCCAGCAACAGTAGATTTTGAGTTTTCTGGCACACTGATAACAGCAGGATATTCTGTTGCAGCGCCTGTTCCTTGTGAAGCAATATCAACTGGTTTGCCATCTACAAAAGGAATTACAGTCCATACATTATTGTTGGAAGTTTCGCTTTCTGGGCCCATTTTGAGCATGTAGTATGTCAAGGTGTGAGCACGACCTAATGAGTCATGAATTGTCTGTGAAGTTGAGGCAGTATAGGTGCTCGCATTTTTAGGATCAAAGTCAGTGAAGTACTGTGTTAGTTTACCATTAGGGTCGAGAGCGCCTGTAGCTGGGTTGCGGTTAATTCCGTATTCTGGCTTAGGAGGGTTCGCTGGATCCCATTTATTACCTGTCCAAGGATCTTCGTCTGGAAGACTTGGCTTAATGTTATCTTTATCAGCTGGCAGATTTACACCAATAGAGATGTTGGTAGACATCTGAGGTGCACCAGTATCAGCAGGAAGACGAATGTTATGAGTGTTGCTCAGATCTAATGAGGTAGTCGTACCATCTGGGTTAACATCCCAACCCTGAAGGAAATCTCCCATTGCGGTAACTACAAAGCCTTCCTTGTTGATTTGGAATGCACCGTTACGAGTAAAGGTCTGTGCGTTAGAGCCTGGGCCTTCAAGTACGAAGAAGCCGTTTCCCTGAATAGCCATATCCAGAGGATTGCCAGTATCACCTGATAGTGCGCCCTGTACGAACTGCTGTGATACTACAGTGTTCTGCACACCCATACCTGAATTGGTCTTAGAGTTTGTGAATACGCTGTTTGCGTAAACATCAGCAAACTCAGCACGTGACTTTTTAAAGCCATATGAATTGGTATTAGAGATGTTATTAGAAGTCACATCAATGTGCTTCTGAGAGTTCTTAATACCGCTAACTGAAATTCCGAACATGACATTAGCTCCAATTGTTGTGGCTTCTTAAATAGACTGCCACAATATATGTTTATAGCTATAGAGACTAAACAGCCTCTATAAACTTATTGAGCAATTCACATGCCATAAATATTGAAAATATATGGAGACAAAAAGCCGAGCAATTGCTCGGCTTTAAGTCATGTTGGAATAAAAAAGAATTAACGGATGTTCAGGATGCTATCCATTACAGTGTTCTGAGTCTGCAGAGACTGTGCGTTAGCCTGGTAATTACGCTGAGCAGTGATAAGCTCAACTAACTCGTTGGTCAGGTCAACGTTAGAAAGCTCAAGGTTAGAGCCCTTAATTGATCCAGCTGAACCTGAGTTAGCTTCCTTCGCAATAGCCTCGCCAGATGCATTAGACTGCTTCCACTGAGTATCACCGATCTTAGTTAAGCCTTGCTGGTTGGCAAAGTCTGCCATGGCAACCTTAGCAATGTTCTTAACCTGGCCGTTAGAGTACTCACACTGAATAATGCCGTTCTCATCAACGGACATGCCAATGAGAATACCAGTTGCATAGCCATCATTAGTAGGAGCCTGACTTACAGAGAAGTTAGAAGAACCGTACTGGCTAGCAGCAAACTGAATGTTCAGCTGTTGACTTGGCTCAATACCCTGACCTAATGCGGTATGTAAGGTGCCGTCGCAACCTGCCATACCATCTTTTTGGAAAGTAAGATCTTTTACATTGGTGATAATACCTTGAGCTTGTTGCTGATTATTTGGATCGGCATTTGGGTTTCCAAATAATGTATGACGTAAGCTATTTGGGTTCTTTAAGTTTGCGTCCACGCCTTTAGCAGGATTACAAAGCTCTAATTTTCCTGGAACAGTGTTTTTCATTTCACCGTTAGGGCTAAAAGTGCACTTGAAGCCAAAATAGTTCGAACCAGCAACAGTGGACTTAGAGCTCTGAGGAACGCTAATTACTGTAGGATATTCGGTACCACCAGCTGCATTTTGTGCAGAAATATCAACTGGCTTGCCATCTACGAAAGGAATAACAGTCCAAACATTGTTATTTGAATCCTTGCTCTCTGGACCCATCTTAAGCATGTAATATGTCAAGGTGTGAGCACGGCCTAAAGAGTCATGAATGGTTTGTGAGGTTGAAGCAGTATATGTACTTGCATTCTTTGGATCAAAGTCAGTGTAATACTGAGTAATGGCACCATTTGCGTTAAGGGCACCTGTGGCTGGGTCACGCTTAATTCCGTATTCTGGAGTTGGTGCAGGGTTAGTTGGCCAAGCGGTGTTTGTCCATGGATCTGTTGTAGGAGGAAGGTTAGGCTTGATGTTATCTTTATCTGCTGGCAGGTTTACGCCGATAGAGATGTTGGTGGACATCTGTGGTGCGCCAGTATCAGCTGGAAGACGAATGTTATGAGTGTTGCTCAGATCTAATGATGTAGTTGTACCATCTGGGTTAACATCCCAACCCTGAAGGTAGTCACCCATTGCGGTAACTACGAAGCCTTCCTTGTTGATTTGGAATGCACCGTTACGAGTAAAGGTCTGTGCGTTAGAACCCGGGCCTTCAAGTACGAAGAAGCCGTTACCCTGGATAGCCATATCCAGTGGATTACCAGTGTCACCTGACAGAGCGCCTTGAACAAACTGCTGTGATACTACAGTGTTCTGTACACCCATGCCGGAGTTTGTCTTGGAATTAGTAAATACGCTGTTTGCGTATACATCAGCAAACTCAGCACGTGACTTCTTGAAGCCGTAAGAATTGGTATTAGAGATATTATTAGAAGTCACATCAATGTGCTTCTGTGAATTCTTAATACCGCTAACTGAAATTCCGAACATGACATTAGCTCCGTTTTTAAAGCTTTAGTAAATGTATACAAATAAAAGCAGCATAATCTCACGCTTGCTATCATTGTCTTATGAACGAAGATAGCAATTCATATGCCACAAATAAGAACGCCGGGCATGGCCCGGCGTTAAGATATGTTCGGAAAATCTTAATTATTAGCGAATGTTCAAGATGCTATCCATTACAGTGTTCTGAGTCTGCAGAGACTGTGCGTTAGCCTGATAGTTACGCTGAGCAGTAATGAGCTCTACTAACTCGTTGGTCAGGTCAACGTTAGAAAGCTCGAGGTTTGAGCCCTTAATGGAGCCAGCAGAACCTGAGTTAGCTTCCTTCGCGATAGCCTCGCCGGATGCATTAGACTGCTTCCATTGAGTATCACCAATCTTAGTTAAGCCTTGCTGGTTGGCAAAGTCTGCCATTGCAACCTTGGCAATGTTCTTAACCTGGCCATTTGAGTACTCACACTGAATGATGCCGTTCTCATCAACAGACATACCGATGAGAATACCTGTTGCATAGCCATCGTTAGTTGGAGCTTGGCTTACTGAGAAGTTAGATGAACCATACTGGCTAGCTGCAAACTGAATGTTTAACTTCTGAACTGGATCGATACCTTTACCTAATGCAGTGTGTAAAGAACCATCGAGACCATTGTAAACTGAATCTTTAGGAGTATTTCCTCCTCTGTCTTCAAAAGTTAAGTCTGTTGTGTTAAACACACCAGTATTAGTTTTCTCACCAGGCACACCAAAAAACTTCTGACGGAGACTATTGCCCATAGTTGCAGCATTTGCTGCATCAGGATTACATAATTCAAGCTTACCTGGGATTGTGCTCTTCATTTCACCATTTGGTGAGAAAGTGCACTTAAAGCCAAAGTAATTAGCACCTGCAACAGATGATTTTGAGCTTTCAGGAACACTAATGATTGATGGATACTGAGCATCAGCACCAGTTCCTTGTGATGCAATATCAACAGGATGGCCATCAACAAAAGGAATTACAGTCCATACACTGTTGTTGGAGTCTTTCGCCTCAGGGCCCATCTTGAGCATGTAGTAAGTCAAGGTGTGAGCACGGCCTAATGAGTCATGTATAGTTTGTGATGTTGAAGCAGTGTAAGTGCTAGCATTCTTTGGATCAAAGTCAGTAAAGTACTGAGTAACTGAGCCATTAGCATTTACTGCGCCCGTAGCAGGATCGCGCTTAATGCCATATTGTGGATCGGCCGGGGCTTGCGGAGCCCATGCTGTACCAGTAAATGGATCGTTTGGAGTAGGTAAGTTAGGCTTGAGGTTATCCTTATCTGCAGGCAGGTTTACACCGATGGAGATGTTGGTGGACATCTGAGGAGCACCAGTATCAGCAGGGAGCTGAATGTTGTGGGTGTTGCTCAGATCTAAAGAGGTGGTAGTACCATCTGGGTTAACATCCCAACCCTGGAGGAAGTCGCCCATAGCGGTAACTACAAAGCCTTCCTTGTTAATCTGGAAAGCTCCATTACGGGTGAAAGTCTGTGCGTTAGAGCCTGGGCCTTCAAGTACGAAGAAGCCGTTACCCTGGATAGCCATATCCAGTGGATTACCAGTGTCACCTGACAGAGCGCCTTGAACAAACTGCTGTGATACTACAGTGTTCTGTACACCCATGCCGGAGTTTGTCTTGGAATTAGTAAATACGCTGTTTGCGTATACATCAGCAAACTCAGCACGTGACTTCTTGAATCCGTAAGAATTGGTATTGGCGATATTGTTGGAAGTCACATCGATGTGCTTCTGTGAGTTCTTAATACCGCTGACTGAAATGCCAAACATGAGTAAAACCTCGAAAATTCTTAACTGATTCGAGCTGATAGCTCGAATAAAAATCAACATGCTCTCCTGAGCGTTTGCTGTATGACCTGTATTGAGCAACGGGTGTGCCATTTAAAGAAAATACTTATTATGAATTAATTAGGTTTTGTTTATGGTTGGCTTGTAAATGCGGTTTTATTTATGGCTTTACTGTTAAGTTTGGTGTACAAAGGCGTCCGTAATAGCTAATGATGTGAAAATTTGATTGTGTAGTGTATAGAGTTCTTGGCCGTTTTTGCCGCCTGGGTAAAGAAAATTTCTGAGATGTTAAATTAGCGGCAAGCCTTGTTGCATAAGGCTTTATGAGCGATCAAAAGTTGTTGAAATGGCTGTTATTTTGTGGTGGTTTGTAAGTAAAGATCACGGCTAGGGATCGTGGGTTTAGCGCGTGAGGTGGGATCGTTGGTTGAGATCGCGAGGGTGGATCGTTGGATATGAAAAAGGCAGCCGAAGCTGCCTTTATAATGGGGTTATCTAAGAGTAAGTGTTATCTTAGATCTTAGATGCAGGCTTTGAAGATGTAGTGTTCTCTGCTGCCTGAGTGTTTGAATTGTTTAAAGACTCTACGGTTAGATCGTCGCTATTGCTTGCAGAAGTTGCTTCTGTAGAGGCAGTGGCGGTCTTGTTGTCTTCTTCGGCCTTAGATGACTCCTTTGCATCGGCTGGATTGGAGGAGTGGCCCTTACCTAAGGTAACTGGGCAAGATGGAGCCTCAAAGGCATTAGAGGCGATCTTCCAAGCGGCAGCAGCTGCAGATGCGGCTTCCTCTGCGGTACGAATCTTATTGGTTCTTACGAGTTCCTTGTGGCTCTCGGCAAGCTCAGCAGGTAGCTTAACCATTAAAGAGGCGACGATAGCTACGATGATCATGCCTGACATCAGAATGAAGGTCAAATAGTATGAACCGAAGATGTAGGCAACAACGTAACCAAAGAGAGAGCCGATACCGAAGCCTAAATAGAGCAGGCCATAGTTCTTAGCAAGATTTCTAATACCGAAGTAATCGCTAATGATAGATGGGTAGATAGTTAAAGTACCGCCAAATGAGAAAGCGATCAGAGCGATTGCGGTAAAGAACAGAGTAGAGTTTAAAGGAATAGCTACTAACATTACGGTAGCAACTAATGACAAGATCTGATCAAAGGTAATCAGGCGGATACGTGGCATCTTGTCAGAAAGTGCGCCCATGATAAGACGGCCAGCAATGTTAGCGATGGCAACTACTGAAACTGCAGTGGCTGCGTCAGATAAGCTCATATCAAGCAGTGCAGTACCTAAGTTTGAGGCCACACCAATGATGTACAGGCCCACCATGCAGTCAATAAAGAACATGACTGATAAGAGCCAGTATGGCAGAGTTCTGATAGCTGAATGCAGGTCGTATTCACGTTTAGATGCTGCAGAAGAGGTGGTGTTAATATACTTCATGGCATCGTAGATTAAGATAGCACCTAAGGTTACTACGGCAGTCATGATGACGCCCCAGTTAAGGACGGCAGTCTCAAGAGTGTAGTTAGTGAGCATGTAGCTATCAATGGTCTTAAAGATCAGAGAGCCTAAGCCATAAGCACCGATACACAGGGCTGATACTAAACCCTTATGCTTTGGGAAAAACTTAACGCAGTTAGTTAACACCAGCATATAGCCAAGGCCATCACCAAAGCCAAGCAGTGCACCTGCGCAAACATATAGAACGATAACGTTTGGAGCAAACGCAGCACCGAGTAAACCAAGACCACAGCACACTGCACTTAATGCAACTACGTTGGTCATACCAATGCGCAGCTTTAAGAAGCCAGAGCATAGGGAGCCTACGGCGATAAAGAGGGTCATGATACCGAAAGTAAATGCGATTACGCCGATATCAAGGTTGTACTTTTGACTAAGAGGTAGGTTGAATAATGACCAAGCGTATACAGTACCCAGAGCAAGGAGTACTAATAGCGAGCCGATAAGAGTCTTTGTCTGAACCATAGAATGGTATTCTCCAGCCTGAAAACCCGATGGTAAAAGCAGCGCCATATGTTTCGGGATCAGTAGTTTAGATCGGTACTTTAATGGCACGTAGATGGTTTGAATGAATATGATTAGCTGTTGCTAACCATACTATCTACAAGAATATGCTATTTGTATGACATACCATTTTTGCCACTGCGATTAAACTATCAAAGTTTGATCGTGTGCACATTGTACGAAAATAAAATGATAATGATTATCAAATGCAAAAAGACTTTCTGCAAATTTATGGTTTTTGCCACAACAACTCTCATTAGTAAGCACGCTATGGGTTTTTGCGGTAGTTGATAGTTTTGTTAACTTTATTGTAATTGTATGACAACACTTTTAAATCAGTGTTTGTTAGATTTTGTATTTTGATGTGAGCTTGCTGCTAAGAGCATGCTGTTGCTAAGACTATGGTGAGGAAAAGATTAGATTATGTTTAGATTATGTTGGTCTTAGCGGTGGGGATAGCAAAATGCCGCTATTAAAGCGGCATTTAGAAGAGTGTTTATTTGGCAACCTTAGATGCTAAGGTGGGTACCAACGCATTAGATGCTAAGCAAGGGTCCAACGCATTAGATGCTAAGGTGGTTGCTAACGCATTAGATACTATGCATTAAGAACAAGGTATTAGATGTTGACTGATCTGATGCGTGCCTTCTTTTTAGCAATACGCTCTGATCGGGTATCAAGGTAGTTCTTGCCAGCAATTAAGAAAGCTAAAACAAAGAAGCCTCCTGGAGGCAAAATAGCTATCAGCACTGAAAAGTCTTGGTTGTAAAGGTGTACTTCAAGATCTTTTGCCCATGGACCAAGTAAGTCAGCCGCACCAACAAAGAGGGTGCCGCTACCTAAGATCTCACGAATAGCACCAAGCGCAAAAAGAACTAAGGTAAAGCCGATACCACAAGCAATGGCATCAACGGTGGAGCGTAAGAGATTATTCTTGCCAGCAAAGGCCTCAGCGCGACCCATGATGATACAGTTAGTAACAATCAGGGCTAAGTATATGCCAAGTTGTTGATAGAGCTCAGGGAAGTGGGCCTCAATCTCAAAGCGAACTGCAGTTACTAAAGAAGCGATCACCACTACATAGATTGGGATACGAATCTCTTGAACCACTACCTTACGGATGATGGAGATAACCATAGAGCTTAGTACCATAACTAAGATAGTAGCGATACCTAAGCCTAAGGCATTAGCAGCTGAGGTGGTGACTGCAAGCAGTGGGCACATACCTAAAAGCTGGCAAAGACCAGGGTTATCTTTCCAAATGCCTTTGATAAAGATCTCCCACAGTGAGATTTGCTTTTGCACTGGGGCATCAGGCTGTAATTTGCCTTCAACTTCAATGTGATCTTTCATAGTTTGAATCTCTTAGAGACTGTTGCTAGCAGCTATTTGTAGCTACTTGTATTCATGTAGTCTCTTTTGTTGAGGCACCGTGTTGACGGTGCCTGAAGCTTTAAATCTTTGGCAAATATGATTAATTGCTTGGCTTGCAATCTTTGAGTGACTCAAAGTCAATCTTTTGCATGGCCTTGAGAAAATCGTGAGTGGCTAAAGCAACCGCTCTTGAGGTAACTGTAGCGCCGGTGATGTAGTCAAAATCGCCACCAAACTTTTTCACGTCCCACTTTGCATCATCGATGCTTAGATTGTCATACATATCAAGGTAGGTGCCTTTCTTGCGATCGAGCTTGTCACCAATACCAGGGGTCTCTTTGGAGACCATAAAGTCAATCTTGCTAATGCGCATATTGCTATCTACAGCGCCAATCATGATGAGCGGATTAGAGTATCCACGATTGGTGGAGTAGTTGGAGATATAGCCAAGTACCTTGCCAGTTTCATCTTGCGCAATATAAGCACGCATGTTCTTACCAATGAGCTTGTCAGAAATAAGCTTGCAACGGTAAGTGATCTTGCCTGTTGCCTCTTTCTGAGCATTAGGCAGCATCTTGTTAACTAACTCTTGCTCATAGCGTACACGATTAGCTTGGATATGCTCTTCAGTATCAGCCTGAACATAGAGCACACCAGCGGTACATAACACGGCAATTACCGCTAAGCTAATGCCGGAGAAAATGGCGCGGGCGTTTGGTTGTGAGTTAAACATGGTTAATCAAGACCTCCTGTGCGATATCCAATACCAAATGGACGACGCTTGGTCATAACATCCATGAGTGGGGCTAAACAGTTGCCCAGCATAACGGCAAAGGCAATAGAGTCTGAGTAGCTGCCATTGATACGCATGATTACAGCTAAGACACCAATAAATGCAGAGAGAATAATGCGTCCTTTAAAGGTGCCACAGGTAGTAACTGGATCAGTGATGATGTAGAAAGCTCCTAACATGGTACCGCCCATGAGTAAGTGTTCTACAGTAGTAATAGATAAGGCTGGATCATAGTGATGCCAAATAGCGGCAGTTGCTGCCACTGCGCCCAAGAAAGCTAAAGGAACTTGGAAGCGGATACAGCCAGTGAAAATTAAGATAAGGCCACCAAGAACGTAGGCACCACCAAGCCAGGCATAAGCCATGAAGCTAGGGCCGGTAAAGTCAACGTGAGGTACGCTCTCAACAGTTTCTGCCTTTCGTGAAGTCTTGATGCTCTCTAAGAAGGTTGCGCCAGTGAGTGCATCAGCAGTAAAGCGACCTTCAATGGCAATAGTAGCTTGCTCTTGCAGACGCTCTTGCTCACGAATCATCAGCTCATTGCTAGTGTCATGGGCGTTAGCAATGATCTCATCTTGCATGTGCACAGATTGACCAACCTTAGCGGCGTTTTCGTTCTTTGCTGTAGCAACGTCCTTAGCAACATCATTAGCTTTAGCGATCTGAACTTCAGCGCTAGTTGCTTCTAACTTGGACTCATCCTGTGCAGTCTCATTGTCCTCAGCGGCGCTAGCAGCCATGGCTGCATCGTTAGCAACTTCATCCTGAGTGTTTACTGTTTCATCAGATGCAGCGTTATTTTCTGTAGCTGCCTCTTGTACAGGGGCGGCAGTTTCTTGAGAAGCAGCAACGTCATTTGCAGTGGCTGTGTCTTCTGTAGCAGCAGCTTCATCTGCAGTGGTGGTTACATCTGCCTCAGTTGATTCAGTGTTGACAGTGGTCTCTACATTAGCCTCAGTTGACTCAGTGTCGGCAGTGGTCTCTACATTAGCCTCAGTTGAGTCAGTGTCGGCTGCGGCAGTTGCTTCATCTGCAAGTGAGGTGTTTTCGTTGTTTGGCTCGGTAGAGTTTTGACCGTTAGCATCTGGTGATTTGATCTTATCGGCATTGGCATCAGATACGGCTACGGCTGCAGCTGCAGCTGTTTGTTGTTGCTTTTGTGCTTCAGCTTGAGCACGGTCTTGAGAGATCTGGGCCATAGAGTGCGAAACTTCGTACTCGTTTTGGCGGTTGAGATCTTTGATCTCTTTAATTAGTACCTGAGGATCAGCACCAGCAAAGACCACATCTAAGGTACGTGATGGTGTAGCTACATACATAGCACCAGGGGTTGGGGATACCCAAGTGCTGTAGAAGATGCCGGGGGCAGAGATCACCAAGAAGATGAATCCAGACATGGCTGGATTGAAGATGTTCATGCCCAGACCACCAAAGCACTCACGTACTAGCAACATAGCAAAAGCAGTTGCCATAACAGTAAAGTACCAAGGCAGCAGTGGTGGCAGTGTAAGCGCCAGTAAGAGTGCAGTTACTACACCTGATGGATCTCTTAATACATGCTTAATTCGGCGGTTACGCATGAGAGCTGTCAGCACCTGGCATGCAATTGCTGTGATGCTGGCGATAATGAATTGAATAAGCGTACCGCTGCCAAAGAAGTAGGTCATAACACCCACCGCAGGAATCAGTGACACAATCACAGTCATCATGATGCGGGTGGTGCTCATTTGGCAGTGCAAGTGCGGTGCAGGCTCGATGCCTAAGTTTTGCTTCGCACTTTGAACAGAAATTTGCATTGGTTAATCCTGTTTTCAGGGAACTGCGTATAGCTTTAGTTATTTAAGATAGCTGCATTACCTTACAAGGTAACTATCTTTGTTAACATCGCTACACTGTGCTTATCTAATCAAGCAAGCCTCTTTTATACCAAGGCTTGCTCTTGCAAATTAAGGCTAGTACTTACTAGGCCTTAGAGCTGTTATCTTCTGAAGATTGCTCACTGTCAGGTGGTGGTAAATCCTTACGACGCAAAGCAGTTGGAATCTTCATCTCCTCTTGCTTACGCTCCTCAGGTGCGGTCAAGTACTTCTTAGCACGTGGACGGCTCTGTGGGATGTAAACACCTTCAGCTGGAGGGTTTTCAACCTTACGTACGTCAGGATCCTGATTTTCAGGAGCAGGGTAGTGAATAAGAGGCTCAGCATGCTTAGTAACAGCTGCACGACGGATAGCAAACGGTACTACCTTATCTTGATCGATTTGTGCTGCTTCTTTAGCAACCTCAACGTCAGCTTCAGCCTCTTCCTTGTCATTGCGGCTAAGCTTACTTAAGACAGAGGTTGAGGCGTTTGCAATGGTTACTGATTCATCAGACAGTCTTTGTGAAGAACGACCGCTATCAGAACGTGATGCTGCAGTATCTTGCGCCATCATAGCAGCGTAGAGCATGCCATCCTTAGTCTGACTCATCATGGCACTGGCCTTAGCCTTGCCACTTTGAGCAGAGTCGCTATCTGCAGTGCTCTTGTTCTTCTCAACTGCACCCTTAGTCGAGCTGATGTTTAAGCTATCTTTAGTTGAGCTCTTGTCACTCTTGTCGGTCTTGGTAACCTCAATTGGTGACTTAATTGAGCTAATCTTAAGTGTTGGAGCAGCGCTGCTATCAGTACTGTCATTAGCTAAGGTAGTAACTGGGTTTACTACGTGCTTAGACTGACTTTCGTCAGATGCAGTGCTCTGATTGTTCAGATATGGATTAGTTGCATTGTTTGCAGCTGCAGCAGCTCTCTTTGCAGCGGCTCTTTCACGGGCAGCAGCTACGGCGGCAGCACGCTTTTGAGCAATCTCATCATCACTTGCATTAGCGTCATTATCCTTTTGTGCAGCAGCACGAGCTAAAGCAGCCTCACGACGCTTACGACGTTGCTCTTCTTCCTTGGCAATACGCTCATTACGTACAGCAATACGCTCCTGGGCACGCTGATTACGCTTTTGGTTATCATCGAGCAAGTGTAGGATCGCCATTTCCTTACGGAATTGAGCAGTTAAAGGAATGCGTGATGGGCAAACATAAGAGCAGCAACCGCACTCGGTACAATCGAGCATGCCGCAGCTCTTGGTCTTCTTATGTTGACCAGCACGAGATAAGGCATACAGATGGTATGGAGTAAGACGGCTTGGGCACACACGAGCACAACGACCGCAACGAATGCAGTTCATTGCCTCAGGCTGCTCTTCAATTTCTTTAACTGAAGGTACAAAGACGCAGGTAGCACTCTTAGTAATTGGTACGTCGATAGATGGGAGAGTAAAGCCCATCAGCGGACCACCCAAGATGATACGCTGTCTTCTTTCAGGGTTGAGCTTATAGGCGTTGAGAACAAATCTAACTGAGGTGCCTAAGCGCACTAAAGCATTACCAGTACGACCTAAAGTCTTGCCATCAACGGTAATCACGCGCTTAATGAGTGGCACACCGTCGATAACGGCCTGCTTAATCGCATAAACAGTCTCAACGTTATCAACCACAATACCGCACTCAGAGGTGTGCTCAGAGTATGGGATCTCAATGCCAGTACAGATCTTAATTAAGTTACGGGCTGCGCCAGATGGATAGAGGGTTGGAATAACTCTTACCATAACGTCATCGGCAACAGCTGCTTTCATAGCATCAATGGCCTTAGGCTTATTGTCCTCAATAGCGACAATGGTGACCTTAGGATTGAGGATCTTACGAACTACCTCGATACCCTTGGCAATATCGGCAGCCTTTTCTTGCATCAGACGATCATCGCATGTGGCTACTGGTTCACACTCAGCACCATTGACGATAAAGATATTGCAATCGCCCTTTGCATCCTCAACCGCTGCACCGATCTTGGCTGCAGTTTGGAATTGAGCACCACCAAGACCCTCAACGCCAAAAGAGCGAATGCGCTCTAAAAGCTCTTGTGGGGTCTTGTTTTCCCAATCTAACATTGGCTCGTCTGGTACTTTCTCATCTAAGCCGTCTGGCTTGATGGTAATGCAACGACCGGCAAAACCTGAAGGGTGTGGCAATACCTGCATGGAGATACTGGTGATCTCACCTGAGGTAGATGCATGCAGTGGCACATTACGATTGCCACCTGGACGAGTTAATGGCTGACCAGCTTTAACGTGATCGCCAGTTTTAACCAAGATCTCACCGCCCTCGCCTAAGTGACGCTCTAAAGGCAAGGTAATTAAGGATGGGATATCGATCTCTTCAATGGCGCAATCAGAGGTTGATTTACGCTCATTGGTTTTAATTCCGCCGAAGAAGCTCCAGAGCTTACCACGCAGGATTTTGTCTAATTGCTTAGAAAAAGGCATGACTAATTTCCTTTGAAGCGTATGGATTCCAACTCCCAATTGAAGTTGGCGGTAGTAGGCTCAAGACGGACCATTTCGATACAGTCAACAGGGCATTTGTTGACGCATTCTGCGCAGCCAATGCATTCGTTTTCAATGATGGAGTGAACCACTTTAGCTTTTCCCTTAATCGCATCAACAGGGCAGTGACGAGCACACTTAGTACAACCGGTACATAGGCTCTCGTGAATGATGGCTACTGTACGTGGGGTAAAGATAGCATCATCAGATTCATCAGTAGGAACAGATACACCTAAGATCTCAGCAAGAGTGTCGACGGTGTCCTGACCACCTGGAGTGCACTTGTTACATGGTGCGGTGCCGTTGGCCATGGCCTCAGCGTAGGCGCGGCAACCAGGGTAGCCACATTGGGCGCATTGAGCACCTGGTAGAGCCTTTTCAAGCTTCTGAGCAGTATCGTCACCTGAAGAACCTTTTGAACGAGCCAAGTATGACAGTACGATGCCGAGCAAGAACAATGCTCCTGCACCGTATAGCAAAAAGCTTAATTCGTTATCACCAATCATCGAACGATACTCTCTATTAAAAAAAACTAAAGAAAGCCAGCCAACCACAAAAAAAACACCGCCCTTAAAACAACACGGTATCTTAATTTTTTAAACCAAAGCTGTCTTTAGAATCAAGACTGCTGCCACATCATTAAGTGGCGTTGGTGCCTTAAAACAAACACCAAAGAGCAAGAACAAATAACTTACTATCAATTAGTAAGATACGATTTGAAGGCTATAAGCTCGTATTACATTACAGAGCCAGTAAAGCCTGCAAAGCCCATGAAAGCTAATGACATAAGTCCAGCGCTAATGAGGGCAATGGCAGTACCTTTAAACGGTGTTGGTACATCGTTAATAGCAAGACGTTCACGCATAGCTGCAAACAGCAGTAACACCAGAGTAAAACCAGCACCAGCGCCTAAGGCATAGACCATAGAGTTAACTAAGGTGTGCTTTAAAGAGCTATTAATAAGCACAAGACCTAACACGATGCAGTTAGTAGTAATCAAAGGCAGATAGATGCCTAATGCCTGATACAGGCTATATGAGGTCTTGCGAATGACAATCTCTACTAGCTGTACTGCAACAGCAATAATGATGATGTCGACAATCAGGTCTAAAGAGGTTAGGCCTAATGGGATCAGCACAAAGTTGAACGCAAGATTACAGATCAGCGCAGAAAGTACGAGCACAAAAGTAGTTGCTCCGCCCATGCCTAAGGCTGCAGAAAGCTGATTAGATACGCCAATAAATGGACAAATACCTAAGAAGCGAACCAGCACAAAGTTATTCACGATGGCAGCGCTGAAAAAGAGGATTAAAGCATCGACCATAGGTTTTGTTCTTCTTAATTAAAGCTACGCGTTAATAAAGAGCGCACTTTAATACAGGCAATGGCATCAAAAAAAAAATGCCCCCAAACGCCTAAATAGGCTTAGCAATGATGCTATGGGCTAAAACATGCCTTTGCGTTGTACTTTTAGTGATACGTAGCTATGCATAGATGCAAGTCATGAGACCATTTAAAATGAGGCACTCATTGCATCGAGAGCTTACAAAACAATGGCTTAGATTGAATCAACCATTGCTTAGCGTAAACTTGATCTTGATCCTACTCGGACTCAAAATCGCCTCATTTTACTGCAAAGACTTTGTTTTGACTAATCGAGGTCATTCTGTTGCGTATTTTATGCAATAGAAAAAGGCCTAAGCTATGAGCTTTTGCCCACCATGCAAGATGGTTAGGATAGGGAAACTAAAGCGATACATATCGCATTAGTTGACGGTAACTGACGTACAAAGCAGCCCCATAAAAGCACAGCCAATTGGGCATAAATTATCATTTGAAAGTAAGTCAGTCCTCTTATCAATTACGTTGCATCAGAAACAATCAAAAACGTCGGTACATTTGCACATACTTACTAAAAAAGGTAAGGCAGCAATCATTGCTCGAGCAAAACGAAGAGGCATCAAAAAAATAATAGCTCCTCGCGGCCATACTATCTGGTTTATTAACCTAGTTCAAAGTAGTGCACAGCGTGACCAAAATATGTCAAATAAGCCTCTTTTAGAGGCATAAATAGCAAAGATATAGTGCTTTCTTTCACGTGCATTGTGACGCCCTTATAAGTATAGAGTTTTAGTGTGAAAAAATGCCGCATAACTTCAATAGAGCGCTTGCACCGCTAATTAGGTTGGTGATAATGAAACTATCAGGTTTCGATTGATTACAGCTAATTAGCAAGAGAATCACATGGCAGCATCAGCTAAGAAAGAATCAAAGGTTAAAGAGCAGGATGGTAAGAAGCCTGCTAAACGTGGTTGTTGTCGTAAAGCAGCAAGCGCTGCTGACAAAAAGCCTAAAGATCAAGCAATGGAAGTAAAGACCAAGGTCGCTACCAAGACAGCTAGCAAGACAGCTAGCAAGAGTGCCTGCAAGTCAAAGAGCTCAGCTTGCATGAGCAAGGCTAAAACTGAGGCATCTGAAAAGGTTGTTACTACCAAGGTAAAGACTGCCTCCAAGAGCAAAGCCTCAGTTGCTAAAACTGAAGTTGCAAAAGCAAGCAAGAGCACCAAGCCAAAGGCCACAGCCGAGAAGGCAGCAGCAACTTCAAAGGCTAAAGTAACTCCAAAAGCTAAAGCAGCTCCAAAAGCGGCCGCAGCTACAAGTACCAAAGCCAAAGAGACTAAGTCACAAGCAACCAAGGCTACTAGCGCTACGGCAAAGGCTGCAGATAGCAAAGCAAGCAAAACAAAAGCTACAACAGCCAAGGCAAAGGCTACTGCCACTAAGGCGGCTGCCAAGAGCACTGCAGCCAAGGCAAAAGCTACTGCCACTAAGGCGGCTACCAAGAGCACTGCAGCCAAGGCAAAAGCTAATGCCACAAAGGCTGCTATTAAGAGCACTGCAACCAAGGCAAAAGCTACGGCCACTAAGGTAGCTACCAAGAGCACTGCAACCAAGGCAAAAGCTACTGCTACTAAGGCAGCTACTAAGAGCACTGCAGCCAAGGCAAAAGCTACCGCAAGTAAGAGTGCTGCTACCAAGTCAAAAGCAGTTAAGGCAGAGGCTAGCAAGGTAGCTAAGAGTGCTAAGGCTAGTGCTCCAAAAGTGAAGGCTGTAAAGGCAAGTGCGGCTAAGGAAACTAAGGAAAAGGCTGTTAAAGCAAAGGCAAGTGCTTCTAAAGATACCAAGGAAACTAAGATTAAAGCTACAATAGCTTCATCGAAGGCTGCTAAAGCAAAAAATAGTACAACAAAGGCATCCACTGCCAAATCTGCTGCTAAGAAGGCAGCAAGTGGATCAAAGGCTAAAGCTGAGGAGAAAGTTGTGGTTAAAGCATCGATGGCTGATGCAAAGAAGATCAATCGTAAGATGTTGGCTCCTGTTGATAGCAAGCGCGAGATTGTGCGCAAGGCTGAGCCAAGCAAGGGAGTTGAGAAGGAATTTGCCGATATCACTCTGTTAAACAAGGAAGAGCGTTTTGAGGTAATGCGTCTTTTAGAAGAGCAAAACCCAAATCCAAAGAGTGAACTGAACTTCAATAACTCTTTTGAGCTTTTATGTGCAGTAGTGTTATCTGCTCAAGCAACTGATGAGTCAGTAAACAAGGCTACTCCAGCACTATTTAAGGCAGCTCCAGATGCCAAGAGCATGGCTGCATTAGGCGCTGATGGCATTGCTCCATATATTCAGAGCATTGGTCTGTGGAAGAATAAGGCTAAGTTCTTAGAAAAGCTCTCCAAAGAGCTCGATGAGAAGTATGATGGCAAGGTTCCTGAGAGCATGGAGGAGTTAATTGCTCTGCCAGGTGTGGGCTCCAAGACTGCCAAGGTAGTTTTAAATGTTGCTTTTGGTAAGCCATACTTAGCTGTAGATACTCACGTATTCCGTGTGTGCAGCCGCATTGGTCTGTGCTTAGGCCACTGCCCTGGTGATGTAGAGAATAAGATTCCTCCTCTTATTGATGAGCGCTTCATGAAAGAGGCTCATCACTACTTACTGCTCCACGGCCGCTATAACTGCACCGCACGTAAGTTTGAAGATCACTGTGCTAAGTGCGTAGTTGCTAAGTACTGCAAGCACAACTACTAAAAGCTTACACAAATATCCTGTACCTTTAAGCGCCTTAAGTGCTGCCATTAATCTCTTTGAGACGAACTCATCATGGCGCTACATGTACAGAGACAAAAATGCCAGCTTAAAGCTGGCATTTTTTATGGCAAGCCTAAATGGAATTTAGGAAAGCTTGATACGGAATGGAATGTGGGTGTTTGGAGTGATATTAGCCTCGAAGTCAGCCCACATATCATGCTCATCACTATCGGTGATCTTAGCGCGGATGAAATCGCCTTCCTTAACGATGGCATCCTTTGGAGTGTTCTCGATAGTTACTACACCGTCGATATCCGGAGCCTCGTACTTAGTACGGCAAATCATTACACCCTCATCGGTGATGGTGTCGACGATCATGTCAAATGACTTACCCACACGCTCACGGAGCTTCTGAGCTGATACTTCAGCTTGAGCTTCCATGACTAAACGAGCACGTTCTTGACGAACTTCAACTGGAACTACACCGTCATAATCATTAGCCTGAGCACCTTCAACATCTGAGTATGGGAATGTGCCGACGCGATCAAGACGTGCTTTCTTAATGAAGTCGATGAGGTTTTCAAAGTCCTGCTCAGTTTCGCCTGGGAAGCCAGTAATGATGTTAGAGCGGATAGTTAAGTCAGGGCAGATCTCACGCCACTCATTAATACGCTCTAAGGTGCGCTCAATATTGCCTGGACGCTTCATTCTCTTTAGTACCGGAGCTGAGGCGTGCTGCAGCGGTACGTCTAAGTATGGAAGGATGATGCCATCGCGCATGTATGGGATGAGCTGATCAACAATCTTGCCTGGGTAGACGTAGTGCAGACGGAACCAAGGACGTGGATTTACCTTAGATAAGCCATCGCATAAAGTTAAGATATTGCTGCCATCCTTAAGATCGCTACCATAGTCAGAAGTGTCTTGTGAAATGATCATGATTTCACGTACACCACGAGCAGCTAAATCATTTGCCTCGTAGAGGATGTTTGGAATTGGACGGGATCTTAAGGTGCCACGTAAATCAGGAATAATGCAGAAAGAACAGTGGTGACGACAGCCCTCGGAGATCTTTAAGTAGCTGTAATGCTTTGGAGTTAGGAGTACACCAGAGGTTGGTACAGACTGACGTGCAATTGCAGGAGGCTCACCAACGAGCTTTTCAATGGAGCGCAGCACAGCAGCACGACGGCCCGGGCCGATAACGTCAGCTACATCAGGATATTGCTCTAATACTTTCTCTTTATTAGCGCCCATACAGCCCATTACGATAACTTGAGAGCATTGCTGCTTAGCATCGTAAATTGCCTCAAAGGACTCCTGAACTGCTGGCTCAATAAAGCCGCAAGTGTTGATTACCACTACGTCAGCTTCGTTAAAGTCATTCTCTAAACGATAGCCTTTGGCGAGGAGTACTGAGATGAGGCGCTGAGAGTCAACTAAGTTCTTTGGACAACCCAAAGAGACAACGCCAATGCGTGGGATATGATTGGAGCGAGATCCTGTCATGAAAAAAGAACTTCCTGAAATAATGCAAAAGCCTAATCGTGCTAGCTCATATGACTAGCTATCAAGCAAAAGCACATGGAGGCACTGATGCGCACAAAGACTCTAAAAATGCAGCATGTTATGCCCATTAAAGTGTTTGTGCGCAGCAGCGCTATAAAGTGGGAGGTACTAGCAAGTAGTACTAAAGGCGATTTGCTCACTTAGGCGTGAACAAAAACAAGGCACCACTAAAGGTGCCTGTGTTCTGATGCATGTTTTCATGCATAAAGCAAAGCCATACATAAGATGGCCTTGCTAAAAGGCAGTAGCCTTTAGAGCTCTATTAGGCCTTGAAAGCCTGCTCTAAGTTAGGAACAACCTGCTTCTTACGGCTCATAACACCTGGCATCCACATCTCGTCAGAAACCTGGGTGTTTAATGCCTTAGCAATGAGTTCACCGTTGTCAGAGCACATCATGAGCTCGGAACCTTCCTTCATGATGTCAGTGATAACTAAAACTGCAGAGTGACGACCTTCTGCCTTAACCTTGTTTAACTCATCCTGTAACTGAGCCTTTAACTCTGGAGTGATTAAGGATAAGGAAACGAGCTCGAGCTGACCGATGCCAACCTTGTTGCCGGACATATCGAAGTCCTTGAAGTCACGGAAGATAAGGTCACGTGCACTTGCGCCAGCTAAGTTGCTCTTAGCCTTGAACATTTCCATACCAATATCTAATGGATTGTCTACGCCAGCGATCTTAGCTAAGTCAGCAACAGCCTTCTTGTCAGCCTCAGTGCAGGTTGGGCTCTTGAATAAAACGGTATCTGACAGAATGGCACACATCATGGCACCAGCAAGCTTAGGATCGATGGAAACGCCGTAGATGTCGTGCAGCTCCTTAATTACAGTGTTGGAGCAGCCAACTGGCTTGATGAAAACCTCAACTGGAGAGTCAGAGGTTACGTCACCTAACTTGTGGTGGTCGATAATGCCGAGAAGCTTGCACTTTGCAAAGTCATCAGGAGCCTGAGCCAGATCAGAGTAATCTACTAAGTAAACCTCTTCGCCAGCAACTGAAGTTACAACCTCAGGAGCGGTAAGGCCGAAGCGCTCAAGAACAAAAGCAGTCTCAGGAGCAGGCTTGCCCTGGGCACCGGTCTTAACATCAATACCGCGACCGCGATATAAGTTAGCAGCGGATAAAGCAGAAACGATGGAATCGGTATCAGGGTTCTTGTGGCCTAAAACTAAAGCGGTCATGTGTATCCTCTATTGAACAAGAATAATTCTCTGAGCACAGGTGCAGCCGTTAAGCGCAAACAAGGATACTTGATGAAAACATCATGACAGATCCTTTAGCTCCCACAAATAAAAAGCGCGTATTTCGCACTTGAACACAAGCTGACTACTTAAAGTCATATTTGAATTTTGTAAGGGGGCTTTGCCACTTATACATTCACAAGATTTACACGGCTTCCCTGAAATCTATGCAATTTTAGCACAAGACTAAGGTGCAATCGTCAGAAATGGAAATTTTAGCAAAGTACTTATGATGAGTATTAGCGTTTGCAAAAAATACTCATAGAGCCGATGTATAAGAGACTTTGCTAGTATACAAGTGCGCAAAAGCTCTTAACAGCCGGCAAACTACAGTGCTTAGATGCATATGCGTGCACTGCTTGTTTAGCTCAGAGTGACATATGCGTACGCTGCTTGCTTTGCAGTGGTGGCATATATATGTGCGATGTCTTGTTTAGCTCAGGGTGACATATGTGAGCGCTGCTTTCTTTGCAGTGGCGGGCATATGTGTGAGCTGTGTTGTTTTGCGGTGGGGCGTTCACTAAGCAAGCGCGTGAGTGATGATATAATCACGCCCATGAAGCCTTTATTAAGATACATAAGCCCAGTTGTATGCGGTGCAATTGCGCTTTCATATGTAAATATTCCGCAATCTGTAACCGAGAATAACTCTAGCGCGACCAACAGCGCTAAGAGTGCAGCTTTTGTTGCGCTTGAAAAAGCTAACACTCAGAGTGGAGCTACTAGTTTTTCGCTCATTAGTTCAGCTCATGCCGATGTAATTGCTCCAATGGCTCCACCAGAGCTTTCTGATACTTTGACTGACTTTAGAACCAAAGAACAGATCAATGAGCAAATCTACATCGAAGGTAAAGCAGATCCAGAAAACTCATTGAATATCCCAACCGTGCCTGGTGACCTTGAGTCTAAAGTTATGCGTATGAGCGCTAACTATCAGGCGCAGTATGAGATTGCTGTACCTCGCAACGGTACTTCCATCATTAGATTCTATGACCTCAATGGTTATCCAATGGAGGTTGTCTCAACCCGCCTTGAGAATCAGGGCTTTACTGCTGAGACCACAGCATCTCCATCTGAGCTGATGATTAGACAGTTCCAAGGTGCGTCCACTACTATTTTGCAAGCCAAGCTTAAGGGCATTAATCGTAACTTTATCTTTACCTTAAAGCCTTTAACCTTAGTTAACCAAACTCAATCAGTGCGTACCTTAATTACTTCTATGACGGTACCTTTCTATGTCGAGGGTAATGTCTATATTCAGCCTGAACCAGTCAAGTTTGACCAGCCTAATCCAAATGCCAAGGCCATCAACTTTGACAAGGTCAACCAAGAGCACCTCACCATGGACATGATTGAGGCTGCAGCTGTGGTGATGCCTCTTAGCAAAGGCGAAGAAGAAAAGGCCCGCAAGGTCTTAAACGAGATCGTCAAAGAGCAGCGCAAATAGCCTACGCTCGATTAAAGCAAATAGCACCAAGCTGATATGGCTTTTCAGGCAAGTAGAGCAGTCGGCATGCGCAGATCCTTTACAGGTAAGTAGAGCTGTCGGAATGTGCTGATATAGCTTTAACCTCATCTTATTGAGGCTTCATAAGAGCACAACAGCGCCGCTCAAAATGAGTTGCTTAGTTGTGCTGATGAGACGTATCTAAACCATCTTAAGACCTCTAAAGTTAGTGTCTATTGAGTAAGGATTGCTTATGAGATTGATGCAAATCATGATTGCTAGCCTTGTGCTAAGCCTGAGCATGTTTACCTCAAATGCAATGGCAGCCAAGATGTCTTGTGATGTGCAGGGCCATTGGCGCGATGTAGCTTATAAGAAAGCACCCATGGATCGTTACGAGTCATTAAAGTCATGTATTGCTTGGACAGCCTATCAGTTTGATTTGCCAGAAGAGCTTTTGTACTCAATTTTGTATGTTGAGCGCGGCCCGCTCAATGGCAAATGCGGTACAAATAGAAACGGCACTCAAGATTGTGGTCCTGCACAGATTAATGATGTACGTATTAGTGAGTTAAAGCAGTTTAATCTCAACAAAAGCGTGATTAAGTCAAAGCCTTGCCACAACATTTGGGCGATGGGCTACTTAGTGCGCCGTGAAATTGAAAAGGCAGGCGGTAATATTTGGACGGGTGTGGGTAACTATCACTTCCACTATAGTGTGAATAAAGCCGTGCATGACCGCTATGTCGAGCGCATCCGTAATGCTTGGGCAACATTAGTGAACACCACTTACGACTACTGCATCGAAGAAGATAAGTAATCTTACGCAAGATAATCCCATTCAATCATGACCTTGGCTCCACAAGCCAAGGTT
>Reeses_p1__coassemble_192_pt1 | contig 46664 bp, 27 predicted proteins | sample Reeses_p1__metabat2_low_PE_009 | metagenome-assembled genome bin Reeses_p1 | reverse complement strand
AAGAGATATTCAATGATTTTACATATCGATATTGATCGTTATATGATCAAAGGAGACAACAAAGCCCCACTAACAGCAATGTTTGTGGGGCTTTGTCATTCTACAGATAGTGATCTTATCCTTGTGCCATGATCTTGCCTACAACATCTATGGCTGTTCTCGATAGTGCCGTGATCTTGCTAGGCACCATAGATGATTGTATTTAGCTTGGTGGGTGACCTTGTTAGATGCCCTTAAGATCAGGTTTTTGATTGATGGCAGTAATGTGGAAAATAGGAAGCTCTGCTGCAGCACAGACCTTATCTAAACGGCGATCGCGGGCTTTGCGATCTGAGCGAAAATGGGTGGGATCATCAAGCTCAATGACGCAGGCAATGCGATCGGTGCCTTTTTCAATGAGCATAAAGTCGAAGCTCATATTGTGGCACTTTTGCGCAAAGGTACGGCGATCTTGGAGTGAGAGACTTGAAACATCTGGGTTAACGCCGAGAGCCGAGCCTACACTTACCTGGCAGTAAATCTCATAGCGGTCACCAAACCACAAACGCAGCTTTTCAAGATACTGATGCTCAAAATCAGTAACTAAGAAAGATTTCTTTTTTACCGCGCCTGCCTTAAGCATGACAGTAAAGATTTTATCGAGCTCATCGACGTCTTTTTCTTTGAGATTACTGGCAGGTCCTGCCTTACGGAGCTCTTTGTAATAGTCAGTGACCTTGCCATGTTTAAACTTTGTTATGCACTCATCTTGAGAGCTTAAAAAGTCTAATTTTGAGCCAAGATTATTGCCGCTATCGCTACGGCTCTTATCCTCATAGCCATTGATACTACGCTTACGCATCTTAGAGGCAGATGCATTTTTATTACTCTTAAAAAAGCCAAAACGTCCTTGCTTAGAGCTTGATCGCTCTTTGCTGCTATAAGCCTTCTTATTGTTTTTAGAAAAGGAAGAAAACCTTGTCTTAGCTTTAGAAGTGTAACGGGATGTTTTTGAGGTGCTCTTTGCAGTAGTAGTCTTGCTACGCTTAGACGAGGTAAATAGTCCACGCGCTATACGTTTAAAGATCTCAGGTACTACTATAAGTAGCATAAGTACACCAACAGCTAAAGCTGCATATAAGACTAATATATGCAGTGGCTGTGACTTTAGATAATCGAAGATCTCATTCATGAAAGCGTATCTCAAACCTATTACAAGGCAGCCTGTGCTGCCTTAGGACGTATATGCTATCAGAATACTTTCTAATTGAATTGCCTGCTACAAGCGACATTGCACAGGGTCCTGAAGATAATTCTTCTTTTAGGTTGTTTGTACGCTTGATAGCGTCTTAAGCTACAAGATAGATTGCTCAAGACGTGTAATCAATGATTTCTTGCCACTAAGGAGCAAGACGATGGGTAGTCCAAGTACCGTCTTCTTGCAGATCATAGATGAAGCGATCGTGGAGTCGGTTTTCACGGCCTTGCCAAAACTCTACTTGATGGAAAAAGACACGGTAGCCGCCCCAAAAAGATGGTAGAGGCACTTCACCGTTTTTAAATTTCTCTTTCATCTGAGCAAACTTGCTCTCAAGAATAGAACGAGCAGAGATGCGTGAGGACTGATGCGAGGCCCAGGCACCTAATTGGCTATCACGTGGACGTGAATGGAAGTACTTTAAGACCTCAGGTAAGCTTAGCTTTTGTGCAGTGCCGACAAACATTACTTGTCTTTCAAGGTAGTACCATGGAAAGAGCATGCAGATCTTATTGTTCTGCTCAAGATGTTGAGCTTTACGTGAGCCTAAGTTAGTAAAGAACACTAAAGATTTTTCATCATAGTTCTTTAAAAGAACCATGCGGGAGTACGGTTGGCCAGTTGGATCAACAGTACTTACCACCACGCCGTTAGGATCGTAGAGCTTGGAATCAAGCATATCTTTAAGCCAGCGTTCAAATAATGGAATAGGTGTTTCAGTCAGATCCTTCTCATCTAATCCATTCATAGTATAGCTACGACGTAGAGGGCCAACATCAATCATCAGTAACTCCTTGCTAATAGCGAGAAAAAATCGTGTCCACAAACAAGCAGATGCATAAGCAGATACACATACACATGCACATGCAGATGCAGATGTCCTGAGCATGCAACTCACACCTTGCCGGAGTGATAAGTTTAGCGCTATTTGACCTCAAAGGTTTAGCTAATTGCGCTGCTGCCTATCCTTAATGCAAGTTTGCGCTTTGCAAGTGCAGACATGGCTCTTAATCAGCTCGTATTGCTAGCAGTCTACGACCTTGTGTCGTACATAACTTAATGCTTGATTTGGTGAAGTGTTATTGGCTTGCATCATCAAAACTTATACATAGCTATTTACTTGGCTGCATTGTGGGCGCAAATACGATAAATAAAGGCTTTTGTCCTTAGGTGGGCAGTGTCATGCTGTGTTAATAGCCAAAGATATGAGTGGTCAGTTGTGCTGATGCGCGGGCGGGATATTTTTCGGATTATTTGAGCTCTTGTAAGCCGTGGTGTATATCTTATTAATAAGCAAAACTTATGATTGCATTGTATAAAAATGGCATTTAATTTGACCGATGGCGTAGATACCGTATTTGCAAGATAAAGTTTGTGATAAAAATTTTTTGTGATTTAATATAGTGACTTATTAAATAGGGTTTAAGATAGATCATCTCATCAAAAAGTAGCGATCTGACTAGTAATAGTGCGGATATATCACTTTCTTGGCACAAGCAATGTGTTTTTCATTTGCCTGAATTGTGACAAGTGCATGATTTTAGCAAGGGAGTGCTATAAAACACCGATGCTATAATGAACGAATTAGCACCGCTTTTAAATCGTTGTTTAAGCCACTTTTCTGGTCTTCAATGATGAGCCTTAGGCTTTAATTAAGAGCGTTTAATTACCAAGCTTATGATCTTTTGCTCAAAGCTTTGGTATGAGCTTTCAGAATTCAGTCTCAATCTAGCGCTTTAATATGGTGCAAGATTAAAGACACCAAATTTATGAGTGGTTCTCTTATGAGAGCCATGATCTTTTTAAGTACAGCTATGCCACGCATCGTGACAAGTTTGGGTTTTGTTTAGTCATCTGGGTCTTTTATGTCTAACTGCGTTTCAAAGAGTGTATTAGTAATCAACTGCGGTAGCTCCTCAGTTAAGTTTGCCATTATGAATCCTGAGGATGGTCAGGTTTACTTAAGCGGTATTGCTGAGGCAATGAACCTGCCTGAGGCTTTCATCTCATGGCGTTTTGGTGATAGCGACAAGCAGAAGGCTGAGATCTCAGGTTACAACCACGAGCAGGCTTTATCCTACTTAGTTGACAACATTTTAAGCACCGATAAGCAGCTCCTCGAGTCTATCGTTGCTTGCGGCCACCGTATCGTTCACGGCGGCGAGTACTACAGCGCACCAACCTTAATTGATGACGAAGTTTTAAAGAACATCGAGAAGGTTATTCCTTTTGCTCCACTGCACAACCCAGCTCACATCCTGGGCATTAACGCAGCTCGTGCTTCTTTCCCTAACATTCCTCACGTTGCTGTATTCGACACCGCTTTCCACCAGACCATGCCTCCAGTAGCATACCGTTTTGCTATCCCAGAGGAGTACTACACCAAGGGTGGTATCCGTCGTTACGGTGCTCACGGTACCTCTCACATGTACTTAGCTCAGGAAGCTGCTCGTTTACTCGGCAAGAAGCCTGAGGATACCAACGTAATTACCTGCCACTTAGGCGGCGGTGCTTCTGTTTGTGCTGTTAAGGGCGGCAAGTGCATGGATACCTCCATGGGCTTAACTCCACTTGATGGCCTCATCATGGGTACCCGTACTGGTGAGATCGATCCTTCAGTTGTATTCTTCTTATGCGATCCTAAGAACGACGGTCTGACTGTAGAAGAAGTTAAGGATATCTTCAACAAGAAGTCTGGCTTATTAGGTCTTTCTGGTATCTCTTCTGACATGCGTCCTATCTGTGAGGGCTACGAGAAGGGTGAAGAGAAGTGCACCTTAGCTTTAGAGGCTTTCTCATACCGTTTAGCTAAGTTCATCGCTTCTTACTTTGTTCCAGTTGGTCGCGTTGACGCTATCGTATTCTCTGGCGGTATCGGTGAGAACTGCTGGGAAGCTCGTAAGCTGACCATCGACTACTTAAAGGATTGCTTCGGTATCGAGCTTGATAACGACGTAAACCTCAAGGCTTTAGGTCGTTTAGGCTTTGAAGGTGGCTTAATCTCCACTCCAGAGTCTAAGATCCCAGTTATGATGATCCCAACTAACGAAGAGTTAGTTATCGCTCAGTCAGCTGTTAAGTTCACCAAGTAATAACAGCTACTAGTTACCTCGCCTAGCTGCTTATGCAGCAGGTTAAAAAAAAGCAGCCAAGTTAATCGCTTGAGCTGCTTTTTTTATGCCCCAATAAACCACCCATACACAGATAAAGTGCCCATAAGCGGCTAAATAGCTCACAATACGGATAAAGTGCCAATAAGCGTCTAAGGAGCTCATAACGTTGTTAAAGTGACCAAACAGGGATGACGCGCAGATGCGTTTAACACCAATAGAGCGTTCAACAGCAATAGGCGGTCAAGATCAGCATCCAATTACAGATGGTCAATATGGTTGATGAGCTTTAGCGCGTGCACATTGGGTTGAGAGCGGAGTGCACATGGGGTTGAGAATGCTAGGCGAATGGTTATAGCCTTGATAGGCGGCTGTTGGCAGAGCGCCTAAGAATGTTTGATAAGTAAGGATGGGATTATTGGCAGGGATATGATTGGCAGGAGGTTAACAGGTGAACACTCCTGCCAGAAAGTAGAGCGTAAGAGCCGTGGCGCTTAGCTATTGGCTCTTAGCTATTAGCTTTAGCTGATTAGTTGCTACTTTTCTTTGTCCTGTGAGGACTCGTTAGAGTCAGTAGACTTGGCACTAGCTTGAGGGTCAGACTCATTGTCGCTGGTAGAATCAGCTCTCTTAGCATCAGCTCTCTTAGCATCAGCCATCTTAGCGTCGGTAGCCTTGGTATCTTGTGCTGATGTCTTGGTAGCCTCTTCGCTTGCATTAGCCATTACACTGTTGACTGGGGCAAGCTTGATGGAGCGTCTAATTGGGTGGAACATCAGTGAGATGACAGCAAAGAATACTGGCACCATGATAAGACCAAGGGTAGTTGCTGCAACGGTACCACCAAATACACCAGTACCAATGGATTGCTGTGAGGCTGAGCCTGCACCGTCAGCATTTAAGAGCGGTAGCACGCCTAATAAGAACGCAACTGAGGTCATTACAATAGGACGGAAACGTAATGCTGCAGCTTCTTGAGCAGCACGCAGTAAAGTACGTCCTTGCTGTCTAAACTGATGGGCGTATTCAACAATCAAGATAGCATTCTTAGCCGACAAGCCACCCGTCGTGAGCAGACCCACTTGTAGATAGATGTCGTTCTCCATGCCTCTAAAGTACACAAAGAGCAGTGCACCAAAGATACCAATAGGCACAATGAGAATAACTGCCATTGGGATAGACCATGACTCATACAGAGCAGCAAGACACAAGAATACCACTACAGCAGAAATTAAGAAGAGCATGCCTTGGTTTGAGCCGCTAAGCTTTTCTTGATAAGACAAGCCGCTCCAAGCATAACCATAGTTACCAGGGTGCTGCTCAATGATACGCGCGATTTCATCCATAGCCTCACCCGAGCTGACGCCTGGAGCTGGATCGCCAGAGAGTGAAATCGATGAGATACCATTAAAGCGCTCTAATTGCTGTGGACCATAAGTCCATTCGACCTTACCAAAGGTATCGAATGAAACCATTTTGCCCTCAGCGTTCTTAAAGTACAGTTTGTTCAGATCAGATGGCAGAGATCTAAACTGAGCATCAGATTGAACATAGACCTTCTTAACGCGACCACGGTCGATGAAGTCGTTAACGTAGGTACCTCCCCAAGCAATTTGTAAGTTCTCATTGATGACCTGTGGATCGAGCAAGAATTGACCAGCTCTCTTATCATCAATGCGAATGTTCAGCTGCAATGCATCAGCCTGAGCATTAGAACGTACGTTGTACAGACGTGGGTTTTCGCGAGCAATACGAACGATATCAGCAACATCTTTCATAAATTGATCGTGCGATGAACCCATGATGTTTTGTACATAGACGCTAAAGCCAGATGATCCACCCATACCTGAAATTGAGGCTGGCAGATACATACGCACTTCGGCATCTGCGTAATTATCAAAATACTTCTTGGCGCGGGCGAGAATAGCTTGAGCGCTATTTTCTTGGCCTACACGCTGCTCCCATGGAATCAGACGGATGCTAGCGTTAGCAGTGGCTTGGCCTTTAGAGCTACCGCCAGAACCTAACGAGAGCAACATGCCTTGAATATTATTGACCTCATGCTCAAGGAAATAGTTTTCCACATCACGGCCTACCTTAGCTGTTTGGGCCATGGTAGATGAGGATGGCAAGATGATACGAACGGAAATTAAGCCTTGATCTTCTACAGGTAAGAAAGAGCTTGGGATCTTAGCAAAGAGCCAACCAGTAGCACCGCAAATAGCAAAGAAGAACACCATCATAAGCATCTTTTGATGCAAACAGAAAGCGTTGATCTTGACGTAGCCGCGATAGAGCACATTGAAGAACATATCAAACCAGGATAGCGGGCCTGAATGGACACGCTTGTGTGGATTGACCTTCTTAACCACCAAAATCGAGGCACATAAGGATGGGGTAATGATTACCGCAGTCACAATGGACATCAGCATTGAAGCAACGATAGTTACTGAGAACTGACGGTAGATGTTGCCTGTTGCGCCTGAGAAGAAAGCCATTGGTGTAAATACAGCAGCGATTACCAAGCCAACGCCAAAGAGCGCTGAGGTAATTTCCTGCATGGACTTAACCGAGGCCTCATAAGGACTTAGACCCTCTGAGTACATAATACGGCTAACGTTCTCTACCACCACAATAGCGTCGTCTACTAACAGACCAATGGCCAAGACCATGGCAAACATGGTGAGCGTATTAATCGAGTAGCCAAAGGCAAATAAGATTACTACAGTAGCAGCGAGCACAATTGGGATAGTCAGCGACACAATTAATGTGGAGCGGATATCTCGTAAGAAAAGCAAGATAACTAAAGACACCAAGATAAGAGCTTCAATTAAGGTTTTACCCACCTCATACAAGGAGGCCTTAACAAAAGGCACGGTGTCATAAGGAATAGCGTACTCAAGATTTTTTGGAAAGAGCGGGCGCAGTCTTTCAAGCTCTTCGCTGACTAATTTAGCTACTTCTACAGCATTGGCACCATCTGCAAGGCTAACTTGCAAAGAAGCCATTGGGCTTTTGTTGTAGTTACCAAAGTAGTTATAAGAGCTACGGCCCATTTCAATACGGGCAATATCTCTAAGGTAGACAGCAGCGCCTTCTGCTGTAACCTTAACCAAGATATTTTCAAAATCACCGATGTCTTTTAACAGCTCTCGAGACTTAACTGTTACGTTAATGGTTTGATCGGCAATGGCAGGAAGCGAGCCTAACTGACCTACAGAGATTTGCTTGTTTTGATTCTTAATCGATTGCACAACCTCAGATGGGTTGAGCTTGTATTGATTGAGTTTGTTTTGGTCAAGCCAGATACGGAGCGCATAGCCAGCACCAAAGATGGAGGCATCACCAACACCATTAATGCGCGAGATTGGATCCTGAATTGCGGTAACTAAGAAATCTGCAATGTCTTCTTGAGACATGGAGTCGTTTGTAGTGTAAAAGGCAATGGTCTGCAGTACGTCATCAGAGACCTTACGAACTCTTACACCCGAGCGTTGCACAGGATCAGGCAGGCGCGAGAGCACACCACTTAAACGGTTTTGCACCTGCATTTGTGCAATATCTACATCAATGCCAGTTTCAAATGACAGTCTAAAGCGAGCATTACCATCGGAGGTGGTAGAGGTAGAAAAGTAGATAAGGCCATCAAGACCCGTCATCTCTTGCTCAATGACTTGAGCTACCGAGTTCTCAACGGTTTGAGCAGATGCGCCAGAGTAGGAGGTGCTTACAGAAATAGTCGGTGGAGCGATTTCAGGAAAGCGAGCAATCTTCATGCGTGGCAGGCATAAGCAGCCTGCAATCACAATCATAATTGCGATCACCCATGCAGCTACTGGTCGGTCAATGAAAAACTTACTGATCATCTGCTGTCTTGTTCCTTGGCAGAAGGATAATCTTAATTACGCTAGTAACAAACTCATCTTTGTAAAAAGTCTACTTGTGCTGTTTAAGCGATGAAGTTCGGCACAATAAGCATCAAAGCTCAAAAGATAAAGCACCTCATCTGTGATCGTGCTTATCCATGTATCTAAATGTGCAGGCTCTAGAATCTAGTGCTTGCTACAAGTTGCTACTGACAGTACTAACGATTTCTTGGCTGTTAATTAACTTTATCGTGAGCTCGGGGCGTTGGCTGAGCTTTGCTCAAGACCTGATGCTGTAGTAGTAGGATTCACTACTGCTTGTACGGCAGCATCAGTATTCTTTTCCTGTTCGCCCATTTGCGCAGAAGTAGGATTGAGGTTGACGCCATCACGTGAGACTACCTTGATCTTGGAGCCGTGACGTAATGAGGCAGAGCCTGAGATAACCACTTCATAAGAGCTATCTAAGCCATCTAAAATTTGCCAACCATCGATAAAGAGCTCGCCTAAACGTACTGGAGTAGATAACACACGATCTTCTTGTACGGTATATACAAAGGCATTGCCCTTAGGATCGCGCATCACTGCTTTAGCAGGCAGAGTCATGATGTTCTGTTTAACACCGCCGTTGACCTTACATACTACAGCCATACCAGGTAGTAAGAGGTGGTCAGGATTATCAAATATGGCGCGTAAGGATAAAGAGCCGGAGCCTTCATCAACTAATACTTCAGTTAAGCTCAGTACGCCTAGGTTGGAGTATAAGGTGCCGTCCTCGAAGTACAAAGATACATCGTAGGCGCGGTCATTAAGATAGATTGAGCCATCTAAAAGGCCTTCACGTAAACGTCGCCACTCAAGAGAGCTTTGCTCCATATCAACATAAACCTTATCAAGATCAATGATGGTAGCTAAAGGAGTGGTTTGGTTGGCGTTTACTAAAGCGCCACGAGTGATCTTAGAGGTGCCGATGATACCTTTAATTGGTGCTCTTACAGTGGTGTAGTTAAGTGCAATTTGAGCTTGCTCAAGTGCAGCTAAGTAGAGCTTTTCATCAGCTTTAGCTAAGTCGTAAGCCAAGAGCGCATCATCACGTTCTTTTTCAGATGCACTACGACGCTTATATAAGGCTGCAAAACGCTCATAGTCCTTATATGCCATCTTACGTTGCACAACGGCACGCTCATAAGAGGCCTTAGCATGTTCAAGTTTGGCAAGGAAAGGAGCAGGGTCAATAGTGTACAGTGGGGTGCCCTCTTCGACCTCAGCACCTTCTTCATAAAGACGGTCGAGCACAATGCCATCAACTTGTGGTCTAACATCAGCACGGGTAAATGCACCTACACGACCAGACAGGCTATAAGAGCGCTCACGATTTTTAAATTCAGGATGGATGGTGCTGACCTCATAAACAGCTTCGGCAGCCGAAATTGTTTTAACGGTAGCAGTATCCTTTTGGCATGCAGTAACGAACAAGAGCGTCATTATAGCTATTAATGCGCTCATAGGTCTTAGGAGAACAGAGTTGTGTGTTCTGTGCCTATGTTTTGAGGTATGCATAGCTCTAATCCCCTTGCCACATGTACTGACCAAAAGCATCTCAGTAGATTTGAGTACGGATAACTCGCAATGTTTAGTTTAGCTAGGGTCTGTTAAGACTCACAACAGACACTGCAAACAAAGCAAGCTTATGAAATATAGCGTAATTAGACGATAGGCCGCAATACAAAGCCCGATAAAGTTGAGAAATGATCACGACAGTGCAATTTACGCCGCAAAAAATGCGTTAAAACTGAGTAAAACTGGTAAAAACTCAGCAAAACTTATCAATAGTAACGTCAAAGCACGAAACTTTAGCAAACCAACACATTGAGCCTTAAGCGCTGCTACATAGCTCTGATTAACAAACAGCCCTGCCATAACATCTAGTTACAGGCTTGCAGCCATCTTAATAGCAATTAACAGCAAAAACCGCAAAGGCCGATAATGCATTCATTTGGGCATATGCTTAAGAGTCGACAAGCTGTGTGCAGCAACTGCAGAGTAAAGCACAGCTATTAGAAGCTACAAGTACAATGGTTGAAGCTAGTGAAGTTACTGCTCATTAAAAGCATCAAGTTAGCTAAAGCATATGCAATTTGCTTGTGCTGAAGCTAAAAGCATAGTGAGTTCTATCAATAAGATAGCGCCTATGGAAAAGCATTCATAGTTCTATCAATAAGATAGCGCCTAAGAAAAAGCGTTGTGAGTACCATCATATGATGGCACCGATATTAGACAAGTTTGGTAAGCACCACAGTTCAAGTAAGTGAACTTAAGACATAAAAAAGGCCTTGTCATTACTGACAAAGCCGTTTTGATCTGAATATGCGCTTACGTTCTTTAACTATCGGAACGTGTATACAGAATATCCACAAAAACTTAGCAGTCACTTAGGAAACGACTAAAAATGCAAACTTTTTTTTTTAAGTAAAATTTTACTTAATAAAAATTAAGTAAAAAGCGTTGTTAAGTAAAATTAACAAGCATCTGCAGTGAAATACCGCATAAATGTTGGCTTTGTCCAAGATGAAATTTACTTAATATATATCAGGATCTTCTGGTGTAAGTGTCGGAACACTTTTTTGAATATGAGCTAAATGTCATATCAATTAGGCATGTCTCCAACATCAGTTATCAGTGAACCGGTAATCTTAACCTTAACCTGATTAGATAGCCGAGTTCAAATTAAGTAAATTCATTCTTCTATAAAGCGCTAATATAAGCCTATAGTCTCTCCATGTGGAGCGGGATTTTACTTAAGATCAGTTTTTACTTAATTTTTAATCATTATCCTCAAAGATAGACAATATCGGTGTATTTGTCAGTCCATCAAGACCATGTTTTTTGATGCAGCTAGCCTTGTCTAGTGTGGTGGCTGCAGCTTCTTAAGTTTATTGTGAATAGTTTATGTATAGTGAGCTTAGCTTAAGCGTTCTAAGGTAGCCTTTAAGATGTCATAGACCTGCTCGGTGTGCTTAACAGAGCAGCACTCATCTGGAGAGTGGGCGCAGCGTACGGTAGGGCCTAATGAAATCATCTTGAGCTTTGGATTGGCCTTAGCAAAGTAGCCAGTCTCTAAGCCAGCATGGATAGAAGTAATCTTTACATCAATACCACACTGCTTTTTGTACTCATCCTTGAGGATGTCAATGAGATCACTCTCAGTTGGGGATGTCCAGCCAAAGCTACGGCCTTGGAAACCAACCTCAACATTGTCGAGTAAGGAGCAGATGCTATCAATCTTGTCGATAACATCGTCTAAGCCATGGTCACGTAAAGAACGTGGTAACAGGGCAATAGTAATAGCATCACTCTTAGTGCGTACAGTTGAAAGGTTGCAAGAGGTCTCAACCACGCCCTTGTACTCACTAGACATACGCATTACGCCATTAGGCAGAGCACGCAGCAGTGAGATGAGGTTTTGTGATGAAGTGTAAGACAGTGCATTAGCTTGCAGCTGGCATGAGCCTAAGATAAGGTGCATCTCAGGGTCGCTATCTGAATAGAGGTCTTGGTAGCGAACCATAGCTGCACGAGCAGCATCCTTAAAGCTTGCAATGGTATTAGTTGGAACAGCTAACTCTACATAAGCAGAGGAGGCAATAGAGTTACGGATTTCACCACCATGGAACTTCTGAATAAAGAAGTCATTAGAGTCAGAAACCTCAGCTAAGATACCGCAAATGATATCGATAGCATTACCACGACCTAAGTGAATGTCACAGCCTGAATGACCGCCACGCAGACCTGTGAGATTTAAGGTGATTGGGGTGCAATCTACAACCTTAACGAGCTCAGGGATGAAGGTTACATTAGCATTGATGCTGCCAGCACAACCAACAAAAAGCTCGCCGTGATCTTCTGAGTCTAAGTTTAAGAGGTAGTCACCTTGCAGGTACTCAGGATCTAACTCAATAGCACCCTTCATGGAGCTTTCTTCTTCAACAGTGAAGATAGCAGTGATAGGGCCATGGCTCAGATCTTTATCCTCTAACAGGGCGAGCATCAGGCACACGCCTAAACCATCGTCAGCACCTAAGGTGGTATTAGTAGCGGTGATATATGGACCATCGCAGATCTCAAGCATCTTCTTGTTTACATCTGCAGTATTCTCATCCATATAACGAGGGACGATAGGATCTACTTTAAAGTTGTGCTCATAGCCATTGCGAGCAACAGGAACCATATCGATATGGCCCTGTAAAATAAGAGAAGGGCTATTCTCACGACCAGCTGAGGCCTTTTTCTTGAGAATTACGTTACCGCACTCTTCAAGCTCACACTCAAGACCATGTTGCTGAGCAAAGTTAATAAGATACTTAGCAACACCACGCTCATTGCCTGATGGATGTGGAATATTGCATAGGTTTTGGAAGTGTGTGAAGACAGCCTGAGGGGCCAGATCTTTAATTTCCATACTTGAGATCCTAAAGAGACGGTGATCTAAGCAACAGCACATAGATGCCGTTCGTTAAACACATCGTGTTCTCAAAACATAAAGAGCACAAAGAGAACGGTATGATAGAGTTTAAGCAAGTCTTTGACAAGCAAAAACGTGTCTATTTTTCCCCTTGGCTACCAATGGTTCGGGCCATTATACCGCCGCTAGATATTAAATGATCCCAATAGCGCAACCAAATTGATATAGCTCATATAAATGCCGTTTCAGTGCAAATGACAATCAGGTATAAGACACAACGAAATCTCTTTTATTGCCAAAGTAGATGCTTATATAGAATCTCGTTGTATAGCAAAATGGCTCTAGTGAAAACACTAAGATTTGTTTCCCAATAACTATGGCATTGCCAAAGGCCATAGCATGAGCTTGCGCTGCCTAAAGGCGTGCTTTACATGCCAAATTAGAAATAAAGTTATGACTAGGCGTTCACGCAATAGAAAAAGGCCGTTAATACAAGTAAGAGGCAGTTCAATGTGCTATGGCCAAATTACATATTGCTATATCTTAAGTCCACTTTGGATAGTTAAGCTGTTTACTCAACGACATAAACATCTTTAGAACTTGGCACTTTTCTTAAAACATAAGCTTGAGCACAACTGATAAGCACTGATCTTATATGTTCAAAAGAATAGTGTTTCTCTTGCATCAGCAAAACTTAAGTAAATAGCTTTGAAATGGCGATTCGTACCTAAGGGGGCGATGATCTCTTACACCTTGTTTTGTAAGAATAGATGTGACATAAGAATGTAAAGATGTAACTATAGTGACTACAAAATCCGCTATACATCGACGGTGTAGAGATTGATTGAAAAAATGTGATCTGCAACAAGTAGATCTCAAATGAGCTAATCTAGGTACATATATATGGCCTATACTCAAAGCTAAGAGACATAGTCTTAGGACTATTTTTTCATCCACTTCTGTAGACAAGGCATAAATCTAAGTTAATTAGACACAGTCTTTGGATCTTAATGAAATCTGTATATACATAAGCCGTTTAGCGACATCATGCGCCGCTATGTAATAGTTAAAACGGTGTTGATTGCCCATTTAGGGCCATAGGAGCCTTTATGATAATAAGAGCTTTTGCATTCTCTCCAATTCGCTACATCATGATGCTGTTAGCAGCCTTTGTGGTTGCATTTACCACAAGTGGTTGTGGTATGAGCTCAGACGATTACGTAGGTACCTGGATGGGACTTGATCAACATGGTGGCAACTCTCATGTATATCAGTACGAAATCGAAACTAGCGAAGATGGAGAAGGCTACATCATTCGTGTTACTCAGTTTAATTACAATGTCGATATGACACAGACAACTGCAGTATGGAAAGAGTCTGCTCCTCACTTCTTTAGAGCAAGACTTGATAAGGGCAATCTTGTCTCAGACATTGGTGTGATTAAGGCAGATCCTGCTAACTTCAGATTGCTTTATGGCAACATTCCTTTAGTACGTAAAGCCAAGAACACTGAGCTCAAGCTTAAGTATGTTGTTCGTGGCGAAGTTGAAGCTAAGTACCCAGGTATTGAAGTCTTAGACTAGTTTTACTGAACGCTTAGTTAATTAGTCCTTGCACTTGGGACTTTTAGTTAAATACAAGAAGGCAGCTTAGGCTGCCTTTTTGGATCTTGGGCCAACCAAAAAAGTCAGCAAACGCCACGCCTCACTGCCATCTATGCGGCTATATATGCTGCAGAACATAAGCCTTAGAACCAAACAGCAATTAATCACAAAATTAGTCCCATAGCGCCATGATCTTGAGTGGATAGCTATAGGCTCTTACCGCTGTGATCTTGAGGGGATAGCTATAGGTTCATAGAGCCGTGATCTTGAGGATATGGCAATAGGTTCATAGCGCCGTGATCTTGAGGGGATCGCTATAGGTTCTTACCGCTGTGATCTTTATTGTGTCGCTACGAGCCTTATGGTCGTGATCTTAGGTAGGCGTGCGGTGATCTTGTGATCTTTAGATATTTGGTGCTGCTCAATTGGAGCTTTGGGCTAAATGCCATGGCAAGACCTAATAATATTGGGTGTCGTCACTTTGGAAGATGCTTATGCCTAGTATGAGGCGTGATTGGCTATGACGAATCTTACTCATGACAATAGCGCTTAGCTGCAAATGAGTAGTGCTTTTTAGTGAGGGAAAAGTTAGAAGAGGGATGCTTTAGAAGATTGGAGGGATTGATATAGCCCATATGTGCGGGCGCTGATGGGGCTTTAGTGTGGCAATAAGGGGCGCACAAAAAAGTAAGGCAGGTACTATGACCTGCCTAGAAGATAGCTATTTCTTATCAGAGAAATCTGCGCTATCTGCTGCCTCAGATTCTGCTTTTTGCATGCTGAGGTTTTCTCTAAGATTCTTGAGAGACTTCATAGCTTCAAGATCTTTCTTACGACGAACCAGCTTTGGAATGAAAACCAAACGCTGTGGACCGTCAGAGCGGTATACATGGTAACGCTTGAGGCCTGGATACTGTCTTAAGAACTCCTCGTAGAATTCGATAAGACCATATTTTTCCTTGCCCTGTACGCGACCAACGGAAGTAGAGCTTACACGAACTGAACGCTTACGATCAGCATCCCATCTGTTCTGGTAAGTACATACGTAGTATCCGCGATTGGAATCGCCGTTCGCAATGAGCGGAGGAATGTCTGGAAGCTTGTTTTGGTTATCTTGAGTCATATGTTTATCCAGTCGTGAACTACCTTCAAGCAAAAGCTTGTGTGGTTTCCTACTTCATCGAGACGGTGCTCTCCGTAGGCGTCGTTGAGGGCTGCTTTTAGCAACTCTCTTTAGGTTTGGCACGTCCCCGTACCTACCTTGCATATCTTGTAACGTACAAACTTACGTTAGTTTAACTTTGGCATTGTCAGACCATCTTAAAAAGCAAGATGGAACATGTCGAGCAAAATAGCGTAAAGATGGGATTACTCAGTACTAACAATAAACAAGATAAGCAATTATCAGCTCGTACTTAAGCAGCGTTCTATGTAAGGGCATGGCCTTAAGGCTATTGTATCAGCTTTGAAATAAAGTAACACAATTTTCTTTACAAAGAATATTGCTTAGAAGCACTCGCTTTCTGATTAAGTTTTTTTTAGGTACTTGGAAAAATTGGTGCCATAGGTACATGGCACTTGTAGAAGTTAAATCGTACAAGCAGCAAACGCTTGTTATGGGCATTGCTGAGAGACAGAAATGCTCAAGATTTAGTTTGATATTGTACGGCAAAAATGATGTGAAGTGGGAAAAATTGATCTTTTTGTTTGATATTTCTTTACCACAACACGTCAAAGTTGCTACTCAATATCATAACTAGATATAGAGTTTAATTGTATATCTACCATTAATTTATGTTTTAAAAATGTGACGCAGTGTTGCAAATTTTCATCATCTTATGCTCTAAGAAAGCCATGTCTAACTGAATTTTAAGAAAAGTTTCAACACTTAAATTATAGCTATGCACAAGAGTTGTTCATTTGCATATTATTGCGGCTCGATCATCACTACCTATATCATGGTTGGTTCCATAGCTATCACATAGTTATCATAGATTAGCCTGAAAATAAGTCACATAGTTGATTGAGAAATGCTAAACGTGATAAATAAGCCACATTTGCTAATCTTATACTTTGACACTATGTATCTATTTGAATTAAGGTGATGGTTTTAAATGATCAGTAACGCTTAAGAATTATGCGTTTGATGATCTAAATTAAGTCATGCTGCTTAGTGCAAATGAGATGTTTCATGAGGTTAAGCAAATTTGACTATTTACCTAGCAAAGTTAGTGTGTGCTATCTAGCGTTACCGTATCAAGCCATCTATGTGCTATCTAGGTATGAAATTCGTGCGATTGCAAAGCAAGGTCGTGCATATTGCTAAGCAAAGAGGTTTTAGCTGTTTAGTGTGCTGTAGCTTTCTAGGTTAAGAGCTCTTAGCAATTTATTTTGTTGTAGCAGCTAAGAGCTCTTTGCGAATGATAAGGTTAGGTCTATTAGTTAGCCAAGCTTGCCTCTAAACAAGGCTACAGCTGTACCCATACTTACAGCACCTAAGCCAAAGAGAGGTATCAAGAGATGAATTACATTCATAAGTTCTTGTCCCTCTAAGTAGATACGTCTTAAAGCCTCTAATCCGTAGTAAAAAGGGTTCACTAAAGTAAAGTACTGCATCAGCTCAGGCATAGCCGAGCGTGGGGTAATCATGCCTGAGAGAATGATTGATGGCAGCACAATGGTAAATGCGATTACTACCGATTGTTGTGAGGTGGAAGATAGCGCCGATATGGCCAATCCAATGCCCACAGTACAAAGACTAAAAGTGGAGATGACAAAGATAAAAGAGAAGAAGTTGCCTTGGAAAGCAATGTCAAACCACAGTACGCAAATTAAGAAGAGTGCTAATCCTTGAGTAATGGCGACAATGGTTGGTGGCAGTGCTTTACCAATTAAGATCTCCACTGGATTAAGTGGAGCTAAAAGCATCATGTCAAAGGTGCCTTCTTCTCTTTCGCGAGATACCGACAAGGAAGATAGCATCATTACTTGAATCATCGACAAGGCTAGGATCATGCCGGTAAGAATGCTGTACTGCGTGATGTTGTTGACGTTGTACAGATAGCGGTGCTCAACACTGATGCCACCATAGATGCCTTTAATCTGTTTTTGCTCATTGTTATAAGACGCAACAATACTTTGCACATATGAAGCTGCAGTATTAGCTGAGGCTGTATTGCGAGCATCTGTAGCAATGAAAATAGTCTTGGTCTTATGAAAGTCAGAGGCGATAAAAATACCAAGCAAAGCATCGCCATGATCTAGCGTTTGCTTATAGCACAGCTCATCTTTGCAGTACTTAACTTGAGCAAAAGCAGGGCTATTGCTGACGCGTCTGACGATCTCAGTTGCCACCTTGTCGTTGCTATCTTGGTAGATAACAAAAGGCACATGTTCTAGATTAAAAGTTGCACCATAGCCAAAGAGAATCGACTGAATGATGATAGGTAACACCAAGATCTTACGTGTGCCTTTATCCATCAGCATCACAACAAATTCTTTGTAGATCAAGGCCATGAGGCGCGTAAAAGCTAACTGAAAGTTACTCATTACAATCCTCCTTCTTGAGCTCAGATTGTCTATCTTGGCTTAGCTCTGATCTTGGCTCGTGCAGCTGACTGCTCTGATCTTTTTGATGACTGCTATGATCTTGTAGCTGACTGTTCTGATCTTGTAGCTGACTGCTCTTGCCTTGCTGTTGATTGTTTTTAGCTTGGCTATCATCGTTGCCTATTGTGATGTCTTTTGCTTGTGGCGATGGAGTATCTGCAATGAGTTTGGTAGGCGGAGTGCGCTTAAACTCGCCGTGTAAAACTAGGTAGCATGCTCCACTGAGAATGGTCGCAAAGATCAGCATGATAAACAGGTTTTTGAAGATGATGTCTTCACTACCACCCGATAAAAAGCAGATCTTGGCCGACTCTACAGCATAGGTTGGCGGAAAGAGGTGCGCGATAAATGAGATCGCAGGGGCGATAGCGCGCAAGTCAAAGACGGCACCTGAGAGCAATATAGACGGTAAGAAGCTCAAAATGATGGCAAACTCAGAGGCGAGGAACTGATTTTTAGCAATGGCAGAAATTAGAAGACCAAGCATGACTGAGACATACAGATACACTGCCATAGTTAGGATGAATAAGATCGCCGATCCTCTGAAGGGCAGATTGTACATAAGCATGGCGCTGAGTATGGCAAATACAGCTCCTAAGATTGAGAGTAAGTAGTACGGCACGATCTTAGAGATCAAAAACTCTGCTGCATTGATATTAGTAGCCTTTAAGCCAGTGATAGTACCGCGCTCAAACTCTCGAGCGATCACGATAGAGCACATGAATGCAGACATAAGCGTAACGACACCGACAAGCTGTCCTGAGAGCAAATACCATGTGGAGGTATTGGCCTCGTTAAACCAATTGCGGGTGGTTATTTGTACTTCCTTGTATGCAGCATTAGCTAAAGAGCCAGATGCCTGTGCATTTTGCGCATTCATGCTTCTAATGTAGCTTACCTGTCTACTAACTCCTTTGAGCGCTGGGCCAGATAGCACTAGAGCCTCAAGATAAGACTTAGCTGCAGTGGCAGCCTGTGAGTCAGAACCATTGAGCGTAATCATGATAGAGCCTTTATGGTGGAGAGCTCTTTGCGAAAGATTTGGTGGCACCACAATGTAGGCTGCAATGTCATGATCTAGCAGCATCTTTTGAGCATCTAACTCGTTATTAACAGTACTAAGCTCAAAGTAGTCTGATCCTGCTATAGCAAAAGCTATTTCTTTAGAGATAGGATCATCGATCTTATCAGTCACCAATGCTACTGCCACTGGCTTGACGTCCATACGCATGCCGGCACCATAGAGCACTACGAGCAGCAATGGAATTACAAAAGCCACAATCAGTACTGACTTATCAGCAAGGATTTGCTTTAGCTCTTTGAAAACAAGAGCTTGTATATGGGAAAGATTAACTAAAGACATCACTTAACCCCTCCATTGCGACGCTCGTTAACGCACTTGACGAAAGCCTCCTCAATTGAGATGCGCTTGTTGCCTTGCAAACAGATTTCGTCAGGTGTACCTAAGATTAAGATCTTGCCTTGATCCTGAATCAAGAAGCGATCGCAGTACTCAGCCTCTTCCATAAAGTGAGTAGTTACAATCACCGTAGTGCCATTAGCAGCTAGCGAAGCAATCATTGACCAAAAGGCACGACGCGAGGTTGGATCTGCACCAGAGGTAGCTTCATCTAAGAATAATATGCTCGGGCTATGTATAAGAGCGCATGCCATGGATAGAGATCGCTGAATGCCAAAAGGTAGGTTTTCAGAAATCTCATTTAAAAATGGCTCAAGCATAAAGACCTTGCTTACCGCGCTAATACGCTCATTTAAGATCTTGCCTTTAAGTCCATAGCTTTGACCAAAGTAGGTTAGATTTTGCATCGCAGTGAGCTTGCGATAGAGACAAAACTTCTGTGCTACATAGCCAATGGTGGCGCGTACTGAGCTTTTGGCATGTTTAAGCTCTAAGTTGTTAATTAAGATGGTGCCGTGGCTAGGATTGAGCAAGGAGCAAATCATTCTGAAAGTAGTGGTCTTGCCAGCTCCATTTGGTCCTAGTAGGCCAAAGATCTCGCCTTTGTACACCTTGAAGTTCGAGTCATGTACAGCCGTAAAAGATCCAAAGTCTTTTCTAATGCCATCTACACTAATGACTACTTCACCGTTGCCATCAAAAGAGGTGCTTTTATTGCTTGAGGCGTCATAGCCATCTGAGTCATAGCCATCCGAGTCATGGCCATCTGCACGCAGATTAGATAAGAGTTCAGAGGCGTAGCTGCCACTATGGCGATCATAAGTGAGATCGATATAGGCGTCCTCTAAAACCGATGGGCGCTTTAATAGCGTAAAGTTATCAGCTACTGCTCTAATGGACTTATCTTGAGCTTTGGCAAAGAGAGTCTTGAGATCTTGAGTAATGCTTTGGACACTTACATCATTCTCAGCAAGCAGCTCAATGCGTCCCATACGAGGGCAGATGTCTTTTAGCGATGTAAGATCGCTAAGATGACACATCATATAGCGTGAGAGCTTTTGATAAGAGATGTCCTCATGCAAATCAATGTAATAGCACTGATTGGCAACATCCTCACGTAATTGAGCTGCAGTACCAGCAAAGAGCAATTTGCCCTCTTTGATAAAGATCGTTAAAGAGGCTTTATCTGCCTCTTCAAGGTAGAGCGAGGAGAAAAGACAATAGCTGCCAGTATCACTGATATAATCTTCAATAATTGCCCATAGTTCGCCACGTGAGATCGGATCAACACCCACAGTAGGCTCATCTAAGAGTAACAATGCAGGTTTGGCGCTTATGGCACAGGTTAAGGCTAGCTTTTGCTTCATGCCTCCAGAGAGTGAGCCTGCTTTGTAATCTTTAAACTTGATTAAGCCTACCTTTGAAAGCAAGTCCTCTAAATAGAGATCGAGTGCAGCCTCTATATCATCGCTGCTAGTAGATTGTGGCGAGTTCATGTGTTGCGCACTTGTATTAAGAAGCGATCTTGCGTCAATGTCACGCAGGGTGGCAAAGAGCCTTAGATTCGTCATGACCGATAGATCTTCGTAAAGACCTAAGGTTTGCGACATGTAGCCGATCAGAGCTCCTGATCCTTTAGGCTCAAGGTTTAATGAGCAGATGCCCTCATCAGGCGCAATTAATCCTGCAATCATCTTGAGTAGCGTAGATTTACCTGAGCCATCTGGTCCAATTAAGGAAATCATATGATGCTCAGATCCAATCTCAAGATTGAGCGTATCGACTGCCGCAAAGGCACTACCATCTTGTTTTTTGAAGATCTTGGTCAGATCTTTAAATGATAACAGTGCACTCATAATCACGTCCTTTGATCTTTAACTAAAGGCAAATCAGGCCATAAAGATAAGATCGCCACTAAAGATAGAGGCTTTTAGATTAATAGCCGTAGCTATAAGGATGCTGCCATGATACGTAGAGCAACGCCTGATTTAGGTGTGGCGATTAATTGGATCATGGCGCTTATAGCTACGATTGAAGGTGTCACTTATCTTATAAGTGAGCTACTTTAGATCCTATTTGAGGGCTTTGTTGCTGTTGTCAGGAGCCTCACCTTTTAAATAGACAGTGATAGCTTGGCCAAAACGTAGCACATGCTTAGGATCTTCAACTTCAACACTGATCTCATAGATAAGATCGGCTCTAAGATCTTCAGTCTGTACGCTTTTAGGTGTGAACATGGCTGTAGGACTAATAAAGGAAATTTTGCCTACCATTGGTGGGCCATATGGGCGTTCTACGCTCACGGTATTACCAAGCTTAGCCAAGGTTAGCTGAGCATCAGATAGGTAAATGCGGATCTTCTTAACGTTCTCATCGGTAATGGAGAAGATCGTCTCTCCAGCACCAACAAAGTCAGATAACTCATGAGTACGTGAACGGATGGTGCCGCTAAAGGGGGCGACGATATTGCCTTGGGAGTTGATTTGGTAGTTAAGATATGAAAGTTGCTCTTTGCATGCAGTAACCTTAGAGGCTTGAGATGAGATGATCTCTTCACGATAGCCACGCTTGTATAAAGCAAGCTGAGCTTCGGCTTCTTTTAATGTAGCTTTAGCTTCATCGTAGGCAGCCTTGGAGCTATCAAACTCTTGTTTGGAGATGGATTTGCTCTTGAGCAATGAGGCGTTACGCTCATAAGTAATGGCGGCTAAGTTAACTGCTGCCTGGCTCTTTTGTACTGAAGCTTCAGCTGAGGCAAGCTCTTCACTGAGGTAGCCGTTTTGATACTGTGTCAAGAGTGCTTCTTCAGCTTGGCAATTGGCGTACTGAATACGTAAACGATGGTCGAGATCTTGGGCATCAAGTGAGGCAAGGATAGCGCCTTTTTGAACTTGCTGGCCTTCATCAGCTGAAAGTTTGATGATCTTGCCTGAACGTTCAAAGGACAAGAGACTATCTTTAATGTCGACAGTACCATGTGCTTTGTATGGGTTAAGGCCTTCATGTGAAATCAGGGCATAAGCTAGAACAGCTAAGAAAGCGACAGCTGCAGCTATGATGAAAAACTTCTTGCTCATTGGACACCCCCAAGACAAAATCGCGATGCATGCATATGCATAAAAGATCTTGTGCCTGTATAAGGAACTGCTCTAATTACCTGTATTCCTTTAAGAGCAGTAGCTGATGTTTGTGAATAAACAGCACTATCAAATCCGCTTAAATAATTCTGTTCAAGCTATAAGCATCAAAGCAATATGCATCAAAGCAATATGCATCAAAGCAATAAGCATAAAGCTATAAGCCCCACGCCATCTAGGCTTTATCGCTAAAGCTATATAGCTTGCAAAGAAACGGCGACACGGCACGGCTTGTAGTTACAGTTGCTATGCAAAGAGCCATTCGACGCGCCTACAAAAGAATGCGCGGTTACGTGGATAAAGCATATGCAATTAGATGCTTATGTTTTGCTAACTTTGAGGCAGCCAATGCCATAACATCTCTCTAGAGCAAGTGGCTACGACAATGCAGTCTAAGCGCTATGTCCAAAAGTACGTATTGGCTATTTAAAAGAACTTAAATAGGCTCGTACGCACTAAAAATAGGACGCACTAAGACTCAAGCAAGACAGAATTAACGGATAACACCATCTAAGTTTAGCACCTTGAATGAATTAATGATCAGTAATCATTGTGTTTAGTTGTTTGTGCTAAAAATGCCTAACCATTAGTTCAAATTACTTTGTAGCGGCAGAGCAAAACTAAAAAAGGCCTTTGCTAGCTAAAGTCAAAGGCCTTTTGAAATGGATAAATGGACTAATGGAAAACTTAACAATTAGTTGTTAACTGCGCTCTAGCACTTACTCCTGCGTATGAGCACTAGCAGCATCTGAGTTAACTGTGGTGGTATTGAGTACGTACAGATCGGCATTGATGTAATCTACGATCTCCTCGCAAGTATTGCCGATAAGTGCAGCCTTAACACCAGAACGACCATGAGAGCCAATGTAAACGGTAGCAGCGTTCAGTCGCTTGCACAGCTTTGGCAGAACGTCATCTGGCATACCCTCTGCGATATGGCAGTTCTCCTCAGGGATATTATGCTTTTTAGCAAAGTCTAAAATGCGCTTCTTGTGTTCGGCTAAGACGCTTTCAGCATAAAGCTCAGGAGCATAGTTAGGTACTTCGAGCATTACTGTAGGCAGTACCACAGGGGCACTGTTTACAATGTGAATTGGTGCCTTAGTAATGGTTGAAAGTGCCTGAGCCTCACGTAAGAGCAGTACATTGAGGATCTGTTTTTCGTTAGACGTAAAATCAACTGCAATAACGATTGAGCTTTTCTCTGACCACTCGTGTTCTTTTGCAATGATGACCGGAATGTTGGCGTGACGGAGCAAGTTCCAATCATGTGGAGTAAATATGATTGAATCAAGGATGCCATGATGGTTTGCGCCCTTGATAATCAAGTCATAATTACCACTGTTAGCCTCAACGAGCATGCCCTCTGAAACATCACGGGTCCACTTAACAAGAGTCTTAATGCGAGAGGCAACATCGGCGCTCTCGTGATGTTTTTCAAGAACAGACTTCACGATGCTATCGAGTTCTATTTTGGTAACTTCCTCGACGTCATGATGTGTGGTGATTTCGCTCTTCTTGCCAATAAATGGCACATCGTTGGAGAAGTCGTAGATAAGACGCAGTGCTGTGATGGTGACTCTAGGATTGTAGTGAATAATCTCTATAGCTCTCTCAAGAGCAAGCTGGCGGTCTTTCTTAGGCTCTATGATGACTAGGATGTTGTTGTACTGTCTCATAGCGTTCTCCTTAATGGTGCAGAGGGATGATAAAGTGCATGACGGACATTGCTGACCATTGACCCTAAGCCGCAACATCTGATGCAAAGCGACACCATAGTCTTATATTAAGACAACAAAAGGTCTTGAGCGGATTTTCCTCTAAGAGCATGTTGTAATTTGTGATATAGAACTAAAAAAGCTTTGCGTTTTAACAAATATGGCGCTCAATTGCCCTCAAAAAATCTTAGCTTACGGCTATACCAAGTTGAGCTACAGCTAAGATACAGCGCTGCAGCAATGTATATGTAGAATGTACCTTCAGTTCTCTTTTGACTAACAAAGAGACTGTATGCAGATGCAAGTCTTTTAGTGGGATTAAAAAGGAAGCCCTGCAATACTTAATCTGCAGGGCTTATCTATTAGTGAGCTTATAGCTCTCAAAGTAAGTCGCGATTAGCTCATATAAATTGTGAAGTGCTCTTGTTTAAAAGTAGTTGACTACATCTTGATATGACGTGGACGAATACCAAAGATCAAGCAGCAACTAGCAAAGACCACCGCACCACCTAAGATAAGGCCGCTTAAGTAGAGCACAGACATAAGAGTAGTCATTTGTGTCCACTCATTAAACTCAGGTGATACGTAGCGTACTGATACCGCCATGATTATGCCAGCTGTAACTGCTTTTAAAATAAAGAATATGGTGGTCTTAGATACACGGTAAATGTTGCGCTTGTACAGCAGATATAAAAGTTGACCTGCATTAACAAAAGCAGCTAAGGCTGTTGAGAGAGCTAAACCAACGTAATCTAAAGGCCAGACTAAGATGAGATTGAAGACAATGTTAGCAGCAATGGCTACTACAGAGCATCTCACTGGAGTCTTAGTGTCTTGAATAGCTGCAAAGCCCTGAACTAACACGCGCACTAACATGATGGCGCATAGTCCGGAGACGGATGCTAATAAAGACTGTGAGCTTAAAAATACGTGCTCCTCAGTAAAGGCACCACGCATGAAGATCACGCGTAAGATAGGCTCACGAAGCGCAATGATACCCAAAGCTGATGGGATGCCTAATAGCAGCACGAGACGCACGCCCCAATCTAAAGTCTTTTCGTAGGTTTCATGCTGAGTTTTGATGTCAGCGCGAGACAGGGCAGGCAGAATCACAGTGGAAATAGCAACTGCAAAGATACCGATTGGAAACTCTAAAAGACGGTCAGAGTAGTACAGGTATGAAATTGAGCCAGTAGCTAAGAACGATGCAAGTACAGTATTAACCAAAAGATTCAGTTGACTTGCAGATACGCCAAATAAAGCAGGGATCATCAAGGTACGAATACGTACTACACCAGGATGATGCCAATCCCACTTAGGCACAACGAGCAAGCCTAACTTATAGACAAAAGGTAATTGGAATACAAGCTGTACCACGCCGCCTACAACCATACCGATGGCCAAAATCTCATTAGGATCTTCAAAGTTAGGAGCAACAAAATAGGCCGTAGCAATCATCACAATGTTAAGCAAGCATGGAGTGATTGCAGGAATAGCAAAGCTGCCATGTACATTCAGTACAGAGCTGCACAATGCAGTTAAGGTAATAAAGAAGAGATATGGGAAGGTAATTTCAAGCAAATAACTGGCTTGAGTAAATTTAGCCGCATCTGGCTCATTGTTTAAGTAAGCCTCAAACCAGCCCCAACCAAAAATGGCAGTCACCACAGGAGAGGCGAGCATACCAATTAAGGATATACAAAAAACAATGAGGCCTAAGGTTCCGGCCGCTTTGGAGATTAAGTCCTTTAGTTCAGATGAGCTTTGTTCCTTACTAGTTTTTGTAAGTACAGGGACAAAAGACTGAGCAAAGGCTCCCTCTGCAAACAAACGGCGGAAGAAGTTAGGAATACGGTTAGCAAAGAAGAATACGTCCGCAGTAAGACCGGCACCCAAGAGTTGAGCAACGGCAATATCACGGACCATTCCAAGGATACGAGACAGGAAAGTGGCAGCAGCAGTAACCACTCCTGAGCGCAAAAGGCGCGATTTTTTCACTACAGCAGTCATAGGCAGTGATTGTACTCGCAATGACTACTAAATCGCTATCTGCTTTCAAACAATGCAAATTTATTAACCAATGGCAGCGCCCAAAGAGCCCAGCTATCAAAGCTACAGCTTAGCCAAGGGCAGAGCCAAAAGAGCCCTGCTATCAAAGCTACAGCTTAGCCAAGGGCAGAGCCAAAAGAACCCTGCCATAAAGCTATGGTTTAGCCAAGGGCGGTATCTAACACCATCATGACGACAAAGCCGGTAATTACGGCGATAGTTCCAAGATCTGAGTGCTCGCCTAGTTTGGCCTCAGGGATAAGCTCTTCTACCACTACATAAATCATGGCACCGGCCGCAAATGATAAAAGCCATGGCATGACAGGAATAAAGTAGGCGGCTAAGGAGACCACGATGATAGCTGCAATTGGCTCAACGATAGCCGACATTGATCCGAACACAAAAGCTTTGAATCTGCTCATGCCGCAGGCATTAAGTGGTAAGGATAGAGCAGTACCCTCTGGAAAGTTTTGCAAGCCCATACCAATAGTAAGTGCAATGGCTCCAGAGTAGGCCTCAGGCTCGCCTACAGCAGCTGCAGCAGCAAAGGCGATACCTACGGCCATACCTTCTGGAATGTTGTGCAGAGTTACAGCTAAAAAGAGTAGCTGATTACGACCAAGCCGTGTGTGCGGGCCTTCTGTTTCAGTTGAGCTTAGGTGCATGTGAGGCAAAATCTTATCCATGACGCTTAAAAAGATGGCGCCAAGTACAAAGCCTCCGGCAACAGGAAGTACAGGAGAAGCACCACTTTTTTCTACTTGCTCAATTGCAGGTGCAAGTAATGACCACATGGATGCTGAAATCATAATACCGGCAGCAAAACCTAAGGAGAGCTTAGTAAAAAGCTCTGAAGGCATTTTTTTAGTAAAGAACACCACGGCTGCTCCCAAGGCAGTCATGCCGAAAGTAAAGAGGGTAGCCAGTGTTGTATGCACTAATGCATCCATGAATTACATCCTTAGGTTGATGAGCGGGCGTCGATATTCACTTTTAAGCAGCTAAGCTGTTGAGAAGCTGAATCTTAATTAGCTGTTAACCATAACTACATAGAGCTTCATTAAAATCTTTTATGTAGCTCAATTTGGTTCTAAGCTCTTTATTAAAGAAAGTATATTTAGTTGGGAGCTTTTATGAACTGCCTGAGGTAAAAACAGAAGTGTAAGTTTAAAGGTGTTTTGGTTAGCTATAGCTAACTTAGTATTTATAGTACACGATTTTCCCTTAGGTGCAAGAGGTGCGTTTCTCATTTGAGAAATGAGATTAACTTAGGCTAACAATAGCGTATGTACAAGCTTTGTCAGCTTAGTTTGATAGCTTATAAGCCCGTTAAGAACTGATAACATCTAGTCTCTTTGAGCGTTTGTGATGTAATTTATCAAGTGATGTCTATTTGCATATTTCAGCTCTATAATGAGCTCATTCAAGTTTCAGACACAAAAAAGTCTCTAAGCACACAATAATGTGCTACATTGATTTAGATCCATTCGGATCTAATCAAACAGATTTCATGATTTAGTTTAGCCAAGGATCAAATCCAGTCTGGGAACAAGTCAGACAAGCTAAATAAATCATTAACCGGTTTGGTTTTTATCTTCATAAGCATGCTAGCTAATTTCTTATCAATTGATAAAGCTAGTTTGCTTCAATAGGAGTATCAAGATGTCATTCATCAACAAGGAAGTTGGCGAGTTTTCAGTTCAGGCCTTCCAGAACAACGATTTCCACACCGTTACCAAGGCTGACTTATTAGGCAAGTGGTCTGTATTATTCTTCTACCCAGCTGACTTCACTTTCGTTTGCCCAACTGAGTTAGAAGACTTAGGCAACAAGTACGAAGAGTTCAAGAAGATCGGTTGCGAAGTTTACGGTGTATCTTGTGACTCTCACTTCGTTCACAAGGCATGGGCTGACACTTCCAAGACCATCAAGGCTCTGAACTACCCATTACTGGCTGACCCAACCCACGTTTTAGCCAAGATGTTTGATGTTTACATCGAGGAAGCTGGTTTATCTGAGCGCGGCACCTTCATCATCAACCCAGAAGGCAAGGTTGTTGGCTACGAAGTTCTCGCTGGCAACGTAGGCCGTAACGCTGACGAGTTATTCCGTCGCGTACAGGCTTTACAGTTCGTTGCTGAGCACGGCGACCAGGTTTGCCCAGCTAAGTGGCAGCCAGGTGAAGAGACCTTAAAGCCATCTGTTGACTTAATCGGCGCTCTGTAATTCACTCCTACGCACTCGCGTAGTAGCTGAATAAAGAATTAGCAAGTTTACTTGCTCCAAGGAAGCCTCCATTTTGGAGGCTTTCTTGTATCTGCTTGATGCGCAAGCATATGCAAGCCAGTATGCAAAATCATCTGCAAGCCAGTTTGCAAAAGCATCTACAAGTCCATGTGGACACTCCCGCCTAAAAGCGCTGTGCTATAACAATACCGCTCTAACAGCACCGCTCTAGCACCACCCCTTACCAAAGTCTCCGCTCTTAGCAAAAACACATCTTATTTTGCAGCAATTGATTGCTTGTAGCATTGCTGCGTGCACATTCAAATTTTTAACAAAGTGTCTATTAGGTTTGAAGTAAACAACCTAGCACATTTGTTTCGTGGACTTATTCTTACAATAGCACGTTACTCTGTGATAAGTTTATTAGATTACTTTTGAGTTTATGAAGATAAATGCCTTAAATAGGCTAATTATAAGTAATTGTTAGCATATGATAACTTGTATACAAGTGATACTAAATATTGCTCAAAAGCATAGATGATGTGCTATGATTTCTTTTGTATTACACAATTAAATGTAAACAACAGTTGAGCTTTTCCTTTTGTTCAATTCTGCCCAAATTGATGGGCAATTTTTATGAGATCGCTTTGATGACTTAATCTCTGGCGATCTTAGCAGTTAACAGCAGCTGCACTAAAAGGCAGTCTTACAAGATGACAAACGTTTAAGATCTGTAGGCAAATTCCGTTTGTAAGTGAACGTCGACCTAAGGCGATGAGAAAAAAAAACTTAGTTTAGGTTTATGACTGCTTTAACGATGCTGTACCGAATTATTAACCTTCTAAATGGAGCAGATGTTGCCCCTTGTTATGACTGAGTAATCGTCTTACCTTTTATGAAGATCATGATCTTTATAAGAAGTGCAAGTGGTGACGCAGTTTGTATATGAACGCAAACAACAATTTATTTGATGCCATTATCGTTGGCGGTGGTCCAGCTGGTTTAACTGCTGCCTTATATCTGGCTCGTGCCCGTTACCGTGTTTTAGTTTTAGAAAAAGAGCGCTTTGGCGGTCAGATTACTATCACACATGAGGTTGTAAACTACCCTGGTATTGCAAAGACCTCTGGTGAGGCTCTTACCGATACCATGCGCCGTCAGGCAATGGATTTTGGTGCTGAGGTTAAGCTTTCTGAGGTTGTGGATCTCAAGCTTGAGGGCGATATTAAGGAAGTTATCACCTCTCGTGAGACCTTACGTGCTTTCTCAGTATTAATTGCTACTGGTGCAAACCCTCGTCATATTGGTTTTGAGGGTGAAGAGAAGTTCCGTGGTCGCGGTGTCGCTTACTGTGCTACTTGCGATGGCGAGTTCTTCACTGGTAAGGAGCTGTTAGTTATCGGTGGTGGCTTTGCTGCTGCTGAAGAGGCTATGTTCCTGACCCGTTATGCAACTAAGGTAACTATCTTAGTTCGTAAAGATCAGTTCTCCTGTGCTCAGAGCATTGCCGATGAGGTTATGCAGCATCCTAAGATCAGTGTGCTCTTTAACCACGAGCTGCAAAGCATCGCTGGCGATGAGATGGGCATTACCTCAGCTAAGCTGGTTAACAACAAGACTGGCGAGACCTATGAGTACAAGGCTAAGGACAATGACACCTTTGGTGTATTCGTTTTTGCTGGCTATGTACCAAACACTTCATTAGTAAAGGATAAGGTAGAGCTCAACGATCAGGGCTACATCATCACCACCCCAGATCAAGAGACCAATGTACCAGGTGTATTTGCAGGCGGTGACGTATGTATTAAGAACCTGCGTCAGGTTGTAACTGCAGTTTCTGATGGTGCTTTAGCTGCTTCTTCCATGGAGAAGATCGCCGCTGTAATGCACAAGAAGACTGGTTTAGTACCTGAGGTTCCAAATGCAGTTCGTAAGGCTCCTGAAGAGCCACGCGCATCTGTTGCTCCTGAGGTTAAGGCAGGTAACTTCATTTCACCAGAGTTTGTACCTCAGCTAAACGCTGTATTTGAGCGTATGGAGTCTGCTATCACCTTAAAGGTACACTCTGCTGGTGATGACAAGGGCAATGAGCTCGTAGGCGCTATGAATGAGCTTGCTGATCTTACTGATAAGCTCAAGGTAGAAGTTACCTCTGAGGGTGAGCACTTACCATTTGTTGAGTTCATCCGTGCTGACGGCAGTGCCACTGGTATGGCTTTCCACGGTGTTCCAGGCGGTCACGAGTTCAACTCATTCATCTTAGGCTTCTACAATGCATCCGGCCGTGGTCAGCCAATCGATGAGGCTGATTTAAATGCAGTTAAGGCAATCGATAAGCCATTAGACTTAAAGATCTTAATCTCCTTATCATGCACCATGTGTCCAGACTTAGTAGTAGCTTCACAGCGTATGGCTGCACTCTCTCCTAAGGTTAAGACTCACGTTTACGATGTAGGTCTGTTCCCAGATCTTCGTTCACAGTACAAGGTAATGTCAGTTCCTTGCATGGTTGTAAACAACGAGACTGTTGCCTTCGGTAAGAAGAGAATGCCTGAGTTACTCGAGTACTTAAAGAGCATTGATGCTATCTAAGAGCATTGCTTAGTGCTATTAACTAAGTAACTTGAAATTTTCGATCGATTTGAGAAGCCTGCTGTCACTAGATTGCAGGCTTTTTTCGTTCATGGTGCTACCAAACAATAAAGCAATCCTGCCCAAAATAAAGATTGCCAGCACGTAAGGACAACACCCGCTAGTGAGTGCAATGGATAAAAAACACCCACAATAATTAAAGCAACCTCAACTAATGTGTAGCAAAACAGAGCAGCTGGTACATCTTGAGTTAGCTTAGGCTAACAAAAATGTGAGCATGGACAAAAACTTGTAATCTCATTTTAGAAATCAGCGTTGAAACTAGAAGTAACTTTTTTCACAAAATCGGCGAAAAACAGCAAAAAGTGCCTAAAAGTGATAAAAAAAGCCGCAAAATCGCATAAAACTGTGCATTATTCTCACAATATACTTTCTATCATTATTGCTGTTGACAGTGGAAATTGACTTAGTTAGCATATGCTAATCGGGATGTTGAAGGGCACAAGAACAGCAACTTGTGTTTATCCTGAACTTTTCCATTGTATCTCCTAGGACTCCTATGACTGGCGGCTTTCACAGCAAAAGGCCTTCAGTGATAGGGGTCTTTTTTATTGTCCAAAGCAAAAGTTATAACCTCACAAGCTAAGGGCTTTGCCATCAGCACAAAGCTTACCCATCTTGCAAACTATCTAGCGATCCAGCCAGCTAGCCAAAAATCAGTCGACTTTCCTGCCAATCAACTAGCCGATTTACTAGCAATCTATATCCGGTTTCTTAATGGATTGCGGCTAGGTATGCAGCTATCAAATGTTGAGATGGCGTGGACTAACCTTAGTTTTTAGCAAATCATGAAGATAGTATTGTCATGTTGCTTTAGAACGCGTGCTAGAATGTGAAGATACTGAAAAACTATCGTAATGCCATGTTAATCCATACGTGCAATAACTGCGTGATCTTGTGTTAAGGCATAGTCTGATGGCTATATCTTTTGGGTGGATTGATAGTGCTTAGATAGTTTTGTAGATGCTTTAGCTAAAGATGCTACGCACACTTCAGAGTTGGGGGTTGGATATGAGCGACAGTACAAACAATGATGTCAACTTAAGTGAAATCTTGTTCAAGCCAAAACATGATTACATCGAGACCTCTTTAATTTCAAACTCTGGATGCCCACTGCCAGATATCGGTGACGGATTGCATATGATGGGATCTCACTTTAGATCTCTGTGGTACCGTCCGATTAACCGTTATACTTGGACTTATTTAGGTGCTAACTGCCTCGATGTTGATTTGGCTCTGTCTAATATCGTCATGAGCAAGAATCCACGTACCCGTGCCGAGTGTTTTGACACTATTGAACAATATGGACCAGGTAACTGGATTTATGAGTTTAGCTCCATTGCGCAAAAGCGTGTAATGCAAGCTCGTCTGTGTGAAGAGAGTGGTAATCTTGAGCAGGCGTCTCATGAGTATCGTATGGCATCTCGATACTTTGCCATTGCATCTTATCCAAATTTAAAAGGTGACGTGCTTGCAGCACAGGCATCGCTGCTTGGTCGTAAGGCTTATCGTAAGATCTTCAATGAGGTTAGCCGCACCGGTCATTATCAAGAAGAAGAGTTCACTTTCAAGGGTGAGAAGATCTCAGGTTATCTGCACTGTGTAGATACTAAAAAGCTTCAGCCTTGTGTTGTGGTGGTTGCTACTTACGAGTCAACCTCAACTGATTACTATCGTCTCTTCAAAGATTACCTGCGCAAGATGGGTATTGCCTTATTTATTATCGATATGCCAGGTATGGGCTCAGCTCAAAAACTCGTGCTCGATGAGCAAAGTTCTGATCTAGTTGAGGCTGCCATTGAGCATCTGCAAAAGCTTAAGTTCATCGACACCACCGCAATTGGTTTGTATGGCTATCGTTTTAGCGCTAATGCTGCAGCTAGACTTACTCTGCTTCGACCAGATTTAGTTAAGGCCCTTGCCTTAGTTAGCCCAGCAATTCACAGTGCCTACTTAAATCAGAAGGTACTCAATAGCATGTCATTAGCTACACGATCCTCTCTTGCTAATCGTCTTAATGCTGATGCTAGCAATTGGGCTGTGATCGTGCCTCAGCTGCAGACTCTATCATTAAAGGTTCAAGGTTTAATTGGCTACCATGCCTCTAACAAGACCCCAACCTTATCCATCTACACTCCAGTTGATCTTAAGTACAATGACGATCGTGATATGGTATCTAAGGCTTTTAGTAACAACCACGATATTGTCTTTAAGCAGATGCGTGTAAGTGAGTTTGTGCCACGTATCTTCACTGAGATCTCAGAGTTCTTTAGAAAGAATCTGCTCTCATAGCAGCTAAAGCACATACGCGATAAGTATTGAGCACAAGCAAATAATCGTTGTGCAAACACCAAAAAATGGGGGCCTTGGCCCCCTTTTTTGTTGGGCATTGAATCGTTTAATGAGAGCAATTAACAGATTTAGGCACATGTTTGTGCCGTAAGGATCAAGGCATCCACGCCAAGGCATTTTAGATGGATAGAAGCCATGAGCTAGGATTTTGCTGAGCGTATATTTAGCTACCCATTACCATATTGTTGCATCCTTGCTGCACAAGGGTGAAAATCGAGTACTGATCAGCAAAGTAGGGCGCTTTTAGCTATACTGATGCTTCATTCTGACCAACTCCTATGGGCAAGCCCATTGGGTTCCTGTGTATCAAGGTTAAGAGTTTTCAGGTGCAGCCATGCATGCGCCTGTAGCGAGTAAGTTTTTTTTAGTTCGGGTGACAAAACATGTCAAATCACAAAGATAAGCATAAGAGCGCCAAAGAGTCAGTAGAAAATTCTAAGAGCATTGTAATTAAGCTCGGCACTAGTACTTTAACTCATGGCGGCAAGAAGCTTGATCGTGCTCATATGCTGGAGATTGTGCGTGTAGTAGCTAAGATGCGAGAGGCAGGACATAAGGTAACTTTAGTCTCCTCTGGCGCTATGGCTGCTGGTCGTGAATTAGTCGAAAATGCTTACTCTTTACCGCCCGTTTTAAGCTCCAAGCAATTACTTGCATCTGTTGGTCAAGGTCGCCTGATTGAGGTATGGGCATCTTTATTTGCTATTTACAATATCCATATTGGTCAGCTGTTATTGACCCGAGCCGACTTAGAAAACCGTGAGCGCTTTTTAAATGCTCGCGATACTCTTTTTGCCTTGCTTGATAATGGTATTGTTCCAGTCATTAATGAAAATGACGCTTTATCAACAGCTGAGATCAAGGTAGGCGATAACGATACGCTAGCTGCGATCACAGCTTGTGCTATTGAGGCTGATCAGCTCATTTTACTCACCGATCAAAAGGGTCTTTTTGATGCAGACCCACGTTCTAATCCTGATGCCAAGCTTATCTCTGAGGTTAAGCACATTGACGATAAGATCTTCTCTCTTGCCGGCGGTTCAGGTACTTCCTTAGGTACTGGTGGTATGTACACCAAGGTCAAAGCTGCAAGCATTGCAACTAAGGGTGGTGTAGAACTAGTCATTGCCTCTGGTAGCGATCCTTTAGTGATGCTTGATCTTATTGAAGATCGTGGCGAGGGTACTTTCTTTAGAACCGACGCAAGTCCAATGGAGCTAAGAAAGGTATGGCTATCCTCAACTACCAAGCCATCTGAAGCTATTGTGATTGATGATGGAGCCGTTAGCGCTCTTAAAGAACGTGGCTCTTCGTTATTACCATCTGGCATCGTAGCGATCAAAGGCGAGTTCTTACGTGGTGCAGTTGTCTCCATCACTACTAATACAGGAGAGATCATCGGTAAGGGCATCGTGCGCTATAGCTCGGGTGAGTGCGAGCAAATTTGTGGCTGTAAGTCAGATGAGATTGAAGAGCGATTAGGATTTTCTAATGGCGTGGTAATTCACCGTAACGATTTAGTGGTGAATGATTAGTTACAAGGTTATGCTTTACTCTTTGTCATTTTGCTTAAAGATCAGGCCATCAAGGCGATATATACAGCACAATTAGGCACAAAAGGACAAACTTAATACCACAATCAAGAACATAACTGATACACTAGAGCAATTAACAGTTTACTGCTCATGGTGTTGCTATGGCTTTTGGTAGTTATGAAAGAATATTTGTGCGACATTAGATCGTAATCGGAGAGGGTTTGAGTATGAATTTTTCTGTAGATATGCATAAGCTTGGCTATAACGCAGCTGCTGCTGCGCAGTCACTGTCTATTGCAGGCACTAATGAAAAGAACGAGGCCCTAGCCGGTATTGCAGCAGTCCTAACTAAGATGAAGTCTTTCATCATGGACGTTAATGCCAAGGAAGTATCTGATGCAAAGGGTCGTGGTTTACCAGCCCCAATGATCGATCGCATGACTTTAACTGAGGCCCGTTTCGATGAAATGATTCAGGGCATTCACAATGTAATCGAGCTTCCTGATCCTGTTGGTCGCATTCTTGATGGCCATATTGAGCCATCTGGCTTAAATATCATTCGTAGAGCTGTACCTTTAGGTGTTGTCGGTGTGATTTATGAGTCACGTCCGAATGTAACCGTAGATATTGCGGCTTTATGTATTAAGTCTGGTAACGCCTGTATCTTACGTGGCGGATCAGAGTGCTTCCAAACTAACCTCACTATGTATGAGCTTATTCAAGAAGCATTAACTAATAGCGCTATTCCAGCTTCATCCGTAAATCTGGTTACCTCAACTGAACGAGAGCTGGTTAATCAGATGCTCACCTTGAGTGATTTTATTGATGTAATCATTCCTCGTGGCGGTGAGGCTTTACACCGTATGTGTGTTAAGCACGCTACTGTACCAGTCATCACTGGTGGCTTTGGTGTATCCCACATCTATGTAGATAACACTGCAGATATTGAGCGTTCAGTAGATATCATTATCAATGCTAAGACTCAAAAGCCTTCTGCATGCAATGCCTTAGATACCTTGCTTATTCACTGTGAGAAGGCTTCAACTTTGCTGCATAACTTAGCTCCAGAGCTTGAAAAGCATGGTGTTTACGTACACGCTCACGGCGTTGCTGATGAGTTATTACGTGATTATCCTTTCAAGGCAAAATGCTCCGAGGCTGACTTTGATACTGAGTTTTTAGGCTTGCATATGAATGTGGTGATCGTTGAGAGCGTATCCGATGCCATTTTGCACATTCGCAAGCACAAGGCGATTCACTCAGATGCCATACTCACTGAGACAATCAAGAACGCTAAGATCTTTGAGCGTTCTGTACCCTCAGCCTGTGTCTACATCAACTGTTCTACTCGCTTCTCTGATGGCGGTCAGTTCGGTATGGGTGCAGAGGTTGCGATCTCAACTCAGAAGCTGCATGCCCGTGGTCCAATGGCTCTAGAGGCTTTAACCACTTATCAGTATGTTTGCCACGGTGACTACTTAGTGCGTAAATAAGTAACACTAAGCTCATAAGTTAACCAAAGAATTCAATGCGCCCCATGACTACCTCCGAGTGTGGTATTCACGGGGCGTTTTGTTTTCAAAAAGCATCAAAAAGATCACGGCTTAGGATCGTAACTTAAGGATCACAAAAATGAGGGTCATGGCCACGCATGATCTGCTAGCTAGAGCAGATATAACTTATGGATTGCCTAGATCATGGGAGAGCTAGCGTTAGCACTAAGATCATGACTGAGCTTGCGTTAGTACTGAGATCACGGCTTAGCAAGCGTTAGCTATAGTGTGGCTAAGCTAGCGTTAGCACTGAAATCACGGGTGAGATAGCGTTAGTACTGAGATCATGTGAGATCTTGCGTTAGTACTGAGATTCGACTGGGCTAGCGTTGACGCTGAGATCATGACTGAGTTGGCACTAAGAGCACGGGGGCATGTGGTTCGGTATGGTAGTTAGGCAAGGTTTGGTCAAGCGACGTTATGCTAGGCGTTGCAAGGCAAGGTAGTATGTGTTTGCTTATATTGAGTAGATGGCGGGAGCTTCAATCATCTTTTAGTGAGTAAAGATGAGCAAAAGTGGTGTGAAGTGCAGTGTCTTATATTTAATTGGCATGAGTATGGGCGGGATTTAGCTGCTTTCTTTGTGTGCAATTAACGTACAGCATTGTGCAAATTTAGCCAAATACATGAACAAACTGTGATGAGTGAATCCTTGTTGGCAAAAAGACCCTATGAATTGAGATGTAGGGCGGAAAAATGGATAGTTCGCTTAGGCTAATCTGACTTGCTTTGTCATAATGAAGTTGTAAGCAATAGCTTTCTCTGTTTATGAGAAGTAAGGAGGAGTTTATGTCCTATAAGGTTGTGGTGCTGATTAAGCCAAAAGATGAGCAGCCAGCCCTTGATCGTGCAGCAGAATTTGCGCGTTTTATGCCAGATCTGGAGGTAGTTGCTGTACGCGTTGTTAATGAGTTTACCGAGGATAAGAAGCAATCCCTCGAGCAAACTTACACTCGCGAGCTTATCAATCTCAAAGATCGCTATCCAAGCATCGAACACTTTACCCCAAAGGTACTGTTTGCTGAGGACGTAGCTGAAGGCTTCTGCGATTTTGCTGGTTGTGCATCTCATCAGTTCGATCTGGTAATCATTTCAGCCAACAAGCGCAATACTTTAAAAGATCTGTTCTTCTCCCCTATCGACTCTCAGATCATGCGCAAGGTTCCAGTGCCTCTCTTAGTAGTTAAGGATGCACAGGCTCCACAGCGTCTTAGCAGAGCTATTGTTCTTGCAATCGATTTTGAAGAAGACAATCACGACAAGTTTGTTGATGAGGTTTTATTCGAGTCAGCTAAGATCTTTGCTGATAACTTCAATGGCGAGGTTCACGTCTTAAATTGCGTACCACCACGTCATACTAGCCTCATGGGTGGCAACTTAAGTCAGTCTGTTATCTTAGGTAACAAGAAGCCTTTATCTCGTACCGATGTTCATGCTCAGGCTCTGTGCGCTTTTGCTGAGCGTCATGGCATCCCACAGGAGAACTGCCATATTGCAGAAGGCCGTGTAGATGAGATGATCCCTAAGGTATGTGAAGGCCTTGAGGCTCGCATGGTATGTATGGGCACCTCCAATAATGATGGCATCTTAAGTGCTATCGACCAGGGCGCATCTGAGCTCGTATTAGAGCAGGTTAAGGGTGACCTCTTTATCGTTAACCGCCTGGTTAAGCTCGAGAATCTTCGTCCAAAGAGCTAACGCATAATAGCTAAATTAAGTTTTAGCTTGCTCTGTTAAATATAAAGGCCTCACTTTAAGTGGGGCTTTTTTGTTGGAGCAATTAACAGCGCAGAGCAAATTAAGCTGCGTCTTTGCTTAGTAAGTTTCATTGCTGTGTTTCGTTGCTAAGTTTCATTGCGCGTTTAGTTGCTAAGTTTCGCATCACTTTTGTGATGTAAAATAGTCCGTGAGTGGATTAAAATAGTATCCAAATTTAAAGGAGTTGAGACGCCGCTAGAGCCATGGGGGCTGTTTTATCATTGTTCTGTAGTGTGTTAAGCCATGGTGGCTTGGATGTTTGGTGCTACAGATAGTGCGCGTCGAAAAAAGTTATGTCTAAGGCAAGAATTAGAGCATTCGATTGGGACAAGGACATCAAGGAGGCAATTAGGATCATTTACGATGTGTGGTTTTTTGATATTGAAAACCCACTTGTAGGCCATATGTGCAGCAACTACTTCTTAATGCATTATTTAAGACAGAGCACTTTTCTCATGGCAGCAGTAGATGACAACGATAAGCTGATTGGTTTCCTTGGTTTAACCGATAAATGCTCCAAGAGAGAATTTGCCAAGTGTAAGTGGCTAGACTTTAAAGCTGCTGTGTTTGAGAAGATTTCTTTAGTTGGTATGTATGTACTGCCAGGCTCAAAGACACCACGTTTATTTGATGGTTTGTTCTTCTCGAATTACGACAAATTAAGAAAGATGGTGCCTAACAAGGATGCACCTGAGTTCTTAGTCTTGATTGCCGATCCTAATGCACGCGGAATGGGCGTGGGTAAAACCTTAATGATTGAAGGTGAACAATACTTAAAGCAAGCTGGCTTTAAGAGCTACTACCTTATCACTGACTCAAGCTGCGACTATGGCTTTTACGATAAGTTTGGTATGGATCGCGTAGTAGATGTTTCAATGAGCTTTAATATCAATCACGTTGAAGACTACGATCATTACCTCAACTGCTTCTTACGTGGCATGGTCTACGTAAAGGGCCTATAGGCTAGATAGCCTTTGCTTGGCTAGGGTCTATAGGCTAGATAGCTTGATAGCCTTTGCTTGGCTAGGGCATATAGGCTAGATAGCTTGATAGCCTTTGCTTGGCTAGGGCCTATAGGTTAGATAGCTTGATAGACTTTGCTTGGCTAGGGTCTATAGGCTAGATAGCTTGATAGCCTTTGCTTAGCTACGGCCTATAGGCAAGATAGCTTGATAGCCTTTGCTTGGCTAGGGCCTAAGGCTAGATAGCTTGATAGCCTTTGCTTAGCTATGGCCTTGTAAATAAAAAATCCCCAGTTCATGTTGATGAGCCGGGGATTTTTTGCATATATGAACTTAGATGTTGCTAAGTCCAGGCTTACTTAAGTAGCTTATACGTTGAAGAGGAACTCGAAGAGATCGCCGTCTTGAACGATATAGTCCTTGCCCTCAGAGCGCAGCTTACCAGCTTCCTTAGCGCCAGCCTCACCGTTGTACTTGATGAAGTCTTCATAGGCAATAGTCTGAGCACGAATGAAGCCGCGCTCGAAGTCGGAGTGAATCTTACCAGCTGCCTGTGGAGCGGTAGCACCTACCTTAACAGTCCATGCGCGAACTTCCTTTACACCAGCAGTGAAGAAGGTCTGCAGACCTAAGAGCTGATAGCCGGCGCGAATAACACGGTTTAAGCCTGGCTCTTCAAGACCCATGCTCTCCATGAACTCCTTACGATCCTCGTCTTCCATTACAGCTAAGTCAGCTTCAATAGCAGCAGACACAGGAACAACAATGGACTTCTCTTTAGCAGCGTACTCACGCAGTCTCTCGAGGTACTCATTGTTCTCAAAGCCGTCTTCAGATACGTTAGCAATGTACATCATTGGCTTTAAGGTTAAGAAGTTGAAGCCCTTCATAGCTGCTAAATCTTCTTTGGTGAACTCAACAGCACGCAGCATTAAGCCTTGCTCTAAAGCTGGCTTAACCTTCTCTAAAGCAACAACCTGAGCTAAAGCTTCCTTGTCGCCGCCAGTACGAGCACGCTTCTCTAAGCGCTGCAGAGCCTTGTCAGCAACTTCTAAGTCAGCAATAGCTAGCTCAGTGTTGATAACTTCAACGTCATCAACTGGATCTACCTTACCGTTAACGTGAATAACATTAGGATCGTCAAAGCAACGTACTACGTGAGCGATAGCATCAGTCTCACGGATGTTGGATAAGAACTTATTACCTAAGCCTTCACCCTGTGCAGCACCCTTAACAAGACCTGCAATATCCACAAATTCCATTGCTGTTGGAATAGTCTTTTGTGGCTTGACGATCTCGGCGATCTTATCTAAACGTGGATCCGGCACTGGAACGATACCGGTGTTTGGATCGATGGTGCAGAAAGGGAAGTTTTCAGCAGCAATACCGGCCTTGGTAAGTGCATTGAATAAAGTTGACTTACCTACATTAGGTAAACCGACGATACCACAGTTAAAACCCATGTTTTAAACCTCTGTCAGATGGTGGCTATAAGCCAAGCAGGCGGTCTTTGCCTTAATTGGTTAAGACATATGAAAAAGTCGAGCGCTTAAATTAAGTGCTTTATAAAGCCTGTGCTCAACTTTAACTTGTCTGTGTCTCAGGTATATCAATACAAAGTCTAGTGTCTAAATTAGTCGACGTTAAACTTTTGTGGCTTGAAACCATTAATGATGGTAGTAGCCTTGGTAATGCCTTGAGAGAAAATCTTGTCGATATTGACGCAGGCGTAATCTAAAGCCTCGTCAATGAGAGCCTTGTCAGCTGGTGCAGGACGACCTAATACCCAAGAGTAGGTGTCAGGACCTTTACCGATGCCAATACGCAGACGGTAGTAGTCTTTGGAGTTCTTAAGATGAGCGCTAATGGACTTAAGGCCGTTGTGACCTGCTAAACCACCGCCGAACTTAAGCTTCATTTGACCTGGCAGCAAATCAAGTTCGTCGTGTAAAACTAGGATCTCTTGAGGCTCGATTTTAAAGAAGTTAGCGAGCGCACCAACTGATCTACCAGACTCATTCATAAAGGTGGTAGGGAAAATAAGATGTACTTCCTTACCTTCAATAAAGCCTTTGCCATACAGTCCTGAGTATTTGCTCTGAGGCTGCAAACCAATGTTGTAGCGGCGAGCAATCATTTCAAGGAGGTCAACACCCATATTATGGCGGGTGTGATCGTACTTGGCACCTACGTTGCCGAGACCTACGATAAGTCTAATGTTTGCGTTATCAGCCATGGTGTTAAATACACTCTGATGTAGGAACCACTAAAGGTCCAAGTTTGGAAATCCCGTCTAGATCATTTGGATCTAATAACTTGAGCGCTGCGCTTACAGTATTGCCTGTATCAGGAAAGATAAGGTCAGGTGCAATTTCATTAAGCGGTACTAAGACAAAGGCTCGCTCTTGTGCGCGTGGATGTGGCAGCAGAATATGCTCGTCATCAGATAAGATCTCATCGCAAACAATGACATCTAAATCTAGAGTTCTAGGTCCATTTTTAAACAGACGGACTCTACCAAACTCAAGCTCTAGTGCAGCTAGTTTATCGTACAAATGAGCAGGGGATAGGGTGGTGCGGGCGATGAGAACAGCATTAGTAAAGTCATCTTGATCAGCATAGCCCACAGGCTTAGTGCGATACATAGATGATGCTTTGATAACGCTTACTTCATCAAGTGCATTAATAGCATTGACTGCCTTTTGTAAGGTGTCAGCACTCTCACCCATATTAGAGCCGAGCGCTATCACCGCGCATGAAATTTCACTTGTCATATTTACATGCGCAAGGCCAAAGCTCTATTTAGGAACTTTGGCCTTGCCTAGCGTATAAAACGCCTTATCTATCAATTTTTAATGCACAGCAATAAAACTTTGATTCAAGCTTTGCTGCTGTGCTCTTAAAGCGCTTAAGAGCAATTTGCATCTCTACGGCTCGAGATTCATAGCCTTGCGCCAATTGCGAGCCTTGCTCATGCGATTGCGCTTATCAGCTGCGGTCTCGTCAAAGTTTACGTTAGAGCCACGCTCGTCATGGTCACGAGATGCGCGTACTTCATCACGGTCTCTATCGCGACGGTTACGACGGCCACGGCGCTCGTCACGAGCAGCACGGTTCTCATCGTAGTTACGACGACGACGCTCTGCATCAGCCTTGCACTGATCGTAGTAAGGCTGCCAGAACTCAACGCGGGATACTAAGTTCTTGTCAAAATGTGAACGTAACTTGAACAGGTCGAATGCTGCTCTAAAGCCCTGATAAGAGATAGTCTCGTTAACGTACTTCTCTGGCTCCTTAGACTCAAGTAAGAACTGCAGACGCCACAGCAGTGCGATAGAGCGAATAATTTGCTCTGGCATTGCGGTTAAGCGGTACTGCTCGATTACTACTTGAGCGGCTAAGAATGAGATTAAGGACTTGTAGTTGATGTTGTTAGCGCTGAACATTAAATCGTCGCGCATCTCATAGAAGTCCCAAATAAACTCATTCCACAGCACGATGGCGTATAAGAAGTGAGGCTTATTGCACTTACCCTCATGGAAGCGCTGATCGGTGCTAGCAAAAGCGTGATTTAAAAAGTCACGGCAGGTGCTAGATTTGAGCAGCATATCAGAGAGGGTGAACAGGTGGCTAAACAGACCTAATGCAGTTAACACCTTGAAGCTAGCCTGAGCATGACCAGTTAAGAACATCTTGTTGACCTCATCGTACATACGAGCAGGAGCAACAGACTGCAGCAGGTCAGCACAAGGAGCAATCTTGTCTAAGGTGCGCTTGGAAATCTTAAAGCCGAGCTTAGCACTAAAGCGAGCAGCACGCAGAATACGTACTGGATCTTCACGATAGCGAGTCTCAGGATCGCCGATGATGTCGATAACGCCGTGGGTCAGATCATAAAGACCGCCGTGCATATCGATAAGCTCACCAGTTTGTATATCTAAGTAGATAGCATTAATGGTGAAGTCACGACGACGAGCATCGTCTTCAAGACGCTTACCGTAACTATTGTCACGAACGAGCATACCCTGTGAGGTTACCTGAACCTCAAAACGCTTGCCCTCACGTGGGATGGCGGACTCAACCTGAAGCTGAGATGGATTGCCACCACGGAAAGTAGTTACTTCAATGATGTCATTGTTAGAGTAAACAATGTGAACGATCTTGAAGCGACGACCGATGATGCGGGCATTAGAGAACAGACGACGAACCTGTTCTGGGGTTGCATTAGTGGAAACGTCAAAGTCTTTAGGAGTCTTGCCTAAAAGTAAGTCACGTACACCGCCGCCAACTAAATAAGCCTTAAAGCCAGCTTGCTTTAAGCGCTTGATGACTTTGATAGCGTACTTAGAGATCTTTTCAGTAGGAAGCTGATGCTGATCTGCACTTAAGACAAGCTTCGCTTGGCCTGTCTTGGCTACTAAAGCTTTGTTCTTCTTTAAAAGGTCCTCAAGACCCGGAAGTAAGGTAGAAATTTTAATGTACCTCAAGTCTCACAGAAGTACGGTTCTCCTAATATTTTACTCCGATCCTTTCAGCACCATAAAAATCTCATGCAAGGCTTAATTAAGCGCCAACGCATTTACCTTGGGGTCAAAAAGATCCGAGTAAAATATCAGAAGAACCTGAAAATTCATTCCAAAAATCACCTGTGGCCGCAACTGCTAATTGCCGTCAACCGATTGTGAGCGTCGCGTTGAGAGCAGTTGTTGATGCAGTGCGTACACATCCAATTATTGTCATTATCAAAAGCTTAGACATCGTGTGCATCAAGATGCTGCTTGGCCTTAGCTACTTATAGTAGCTCATGCCATTGTTTGATGTTGTTTTATAAAGAAAGCTTCAAAAGCCCTCTTGTCTTAAAACAGGCGCGATTGATATGAATTATGGATTGCTGATTTGACGAGGCAGAGCTAAATCTCTTCTTAGATTTGCATGTTGCAAATACTTTAAGAGCAAGGTACCAGGTCATGACCTATGGCATTAAATGCCATAAGCTTGGAATGATTGCCTGGGCAATTAGACACATGAGCTGCGCATAATACATGCTCAAACCTAAGAAAAACTTATCTTAAGATAACAACACTCATTGCTTATGAGTTGTATGTTAAACAAAAGTAAAGCTTGTAAAAGCACTTGTTTTGTAGCTTAGAGCTTAGATGTGAGCGTGCTTGCAGCTAACAATAAGCTGCAGCGCAAGGCACTTTATTTGTGTCTATGCCTGAAATCAGGCCGCATTATATCACAATGCTTTGCTTAGGCATGGAACAAGCACTAAAGGTTTTACTTATACAGTAAATAAGCTCTTGCATTGCGCTGCGATAGTCTTGTGCTGCATAGAAAATCTTAGTCAACTCACGCTCAGTAACATGTTTGGCTAAGGCGCGACCTAAAGCACTTGGCTGAGCAATAGCACTAAGCTCATTACGTCCATGGCATCCTATGGCACAAGGTGAGTTATATCTTGGACCGTCGCAATGACCTGGAGCGGCACAAGTTACTCTGCTAGAGGCATCATCTTCAGCCCCAGAGTGTAATTGCTCATAGAGGCGGTGAGAGTCAATTTTCTTGTTAAAGCATTGATAGCTTAGGCTCATGATGCCGTTAGTGATAGCTGCAGGGGAGAGTTCCATATTACCAGCTAGCAATTTCTCGCCTTCTGCTTCAGCATAGCGAGTAGTAAGCTGATTGGTAAACAAATGGGTAAATGAGGCTAACTCTTCGGCTAAATCATTAGCCTTAACTGAAATCTTTTGATTGAGCAGTCTACAAGTATGTAATAAAGCCTCATGTGGCAACATAGATGCTAGTACAGGTGCTGCCTTGTTTTGCTTAGAGAGCTTGTTGCCATTGTGATCCACAATCAGAGGTACGTGTAAAAACTCTGGAGCTTCATAGCCAAGCACTTTGTAAAGACATAACTGTACGAAGGTGGCATCGAGCATATCTGCACCACGCACTACCTCGCTAATGCCCTCATCATGATCATCCACGACACAAGCTAAATTATAGGCAATGATGTCATCGGCACGCTTTAAGACTAAGGAGCTTGCAAGGTGATCTTTGTAATCTGACTGCAGTAGCTGACCTAAGTTAGCATCGTTAAAAGATGCAAACTCGGGAAGAAGCTTGTCTAGATTGATGCGAATGGATAGCTGCTTTACTTTGTCAGAGTTGCAATTTGAGCCGCTGCACTGACTAGTACCATCAGAGCACTCCTCATGGCTGCACTCACATGCTTGTGCATGGCTCTTGTTGTGGATACGAGGATCAACAGAGCGGGTATCGCAGCTTTGTAAATTGCAATTGTCTGGCTTTAAGTTAAGACCTTCACAAGGGCATGGTCTCTCTTTAATCTGTGCACGGGTACACTGGCAGTAGTAGGCAACTCCTGATCTTAATAGAGAGTTAATCACCTCGTCATAGCGTGGCAGATTGCGGCTTTGAATTACGGTACTCTCGTCGCTTTGTATGCCTAAAAGCTCGAGCTCCTCTAAAATTACAGGAGTGTTAGAGATTGGGCAGCGTGGAAAATCGAGATCCTCAATACGCAGAACAAAAGAACCGTGCTGCTCTAAGGCGCGAAGATAGGAGGCGTATCCGGCGATAAGAGAACCTTGATGCAAGCGACCGCTTGGGGATGGGGCAAAACGTCCGCGATATTCCATAGCCACCTCACTTTCTATCTTCACAGCACACAAGAAAACAAACGAGCAAAACCGCTAGATCAGATCTCCATAGCTAAGCATGTTTGTATACATTCAGGTGAAATAGTGCCTGCTAAAGCATGCTCAAGAATCTCAAAGAAAACTATCAATGCTTGATTGGCTCATGTTCTGTCCATGATGATGGGCTGCTTACTTTGAGTTATTTCTAATAACTTAAGTGCATGATCAGTGCATTGAGGTAGTTTTTTATAGATGGAAAGCTGATCAAATTTGCTCGCAAACTTAGAGTAAAAGTTGAGCTTAGATTTGCTAGTGCCAAAGAAAAGTGTCTATGCTCGAGACAAGCAAATAGTACGTCTTAACTTGTAAAAGTTAAGCAAACTAAGTCAAAACTAAAGTCTTAATCATAGACTAGCTACAAAATGTAATGATAACAAGGCTTAGCAAGCGTTATCGTTATGAAACGCGTGTAGAGTCACGTTTTTTGTGCTGTAGCGTACATTATGAGCCATCGAACACACCAAAAAGTGCCATGTACACTAGCTTGACGGCTAAATACTAAATGAGTTTGACACTTTAACAATAGGCCATTAGTTAACTACATATGCAGCATTTTCACTCAACTAAAATCAAATACAATTAGCTATCAATTTTAGTTAAAGCATGTGGTGCAGAAGGCAAAAACAGGGGCGGCTGTAAAGGTGGGATTTTACAGATCGGAATGGTACAGATAGGAGTTTGTAAAGGTA
>Reeses_p1__coassemble_123_pt1 | contig 79296 bp, 48 predicted proteins | sample Reeses_p1__metabat2_low_PE_009 | metagenome-assembled genome bin Reeses_p1 | reverse complement strand
ATGGTAGTGCAACGTACGATTGTGCGAGAGTAGGTCATCGCCAGGCTTAATTTTTTAGTGCTGATATGGCTCAGTTGGTAGAGCGCACCCTTGGTAAGGGTGAGGTCCCGAGTTCGATTCTCGGTATCAGCACCATTTCCGCATAAATAAGCCATTATTGGCTAAGTAAAACGCAAGTTTTACATAAAATGAACCACCGCAAGGTGGTTTTTTTGTTTCTAAACCATCCTAAATATCCTTTTGGCGATCCCTCCCCATATAATCACAGCAGCCCAAAGCCACGCTAGTATTCCATTCTTAAAGCCATCTTTAAGCAATATACTCATTGATGATTGAGCATGCACTAAGAGGCATCTGATTACAAAGACACGTCCACTTAGACTTTTAGCCATCTTATACAGCTCTCCTATAGAGCTTAAGAGTGTAAGGTCTGTCTTAAGCTTTGTCTGTTAAATTCCGAGCAGGTAAGATCTTCTTAAGCTAAAAGCAGCGCTAAACATTATGGCAGCACTTAGTTATGTGGTTATTCAAAGAGCTCTCATAGCTCTAATGTGTCTGAGATCCTTTAGTGCAGGGAGTATCGAAGAGTTGAACGTGTATTACTGTGGTCGTTAGCGTTATGAGGCGTTGCTATGTGCTGAAGCACGATGGGATAAAAAAAGGGAGCTATATGCTCCCTTTTTAGATCGTGCGAGGTGATGCACATGTATATGGTCTTGGTTGCTATAGTGTGAGCCGCCCTTATTAGCTAGGCTACAATGCCCATGAGGCGCTGATAGGTCTTTTCGGCCTCTTGCTTAATGATTGGAAGCTTAGGGTGAATGATGTTCTTTATGCGAGTATCTATAGCTTTACGCAGGGCATTGCGTAGCTCTTGCAGTGCACTGTGCTTAAGGCCCTGTTCTTTAAGAGTAGAGCTTATCTTGATAAGCTCATCTGCTGTAAAGTCTTGTTTTAATGTGTGGTCGTGGCAGCGTTTATGGGTTTCCATCAGTTGCTTAACGCGGTAGTCAATCTCAAGGTTAGCAATATCAAGCTTATGCTGATCCTCATCTTCCATATTGGCTTTGATTTCAGCTTGGATATCGGCAATCTCTTGTGCAGTGAAATTATCTTTTGATTCTACAAAAAGACCTAAAGACTCAGGATCTTCATCAATATGTTGTACTGCTGTTTCATAGAGTACATCAAGTGCAATGCGTTGTTCTTTTGTAAACACCCACTGCATATTCTGATAGTCCCAATGGCCAAACAGGGCAAAGTTCGACAATGTATCGTACGCCTCGTCTTCACCATGGCTTTGAGATAATCTATCTGATTGCTCTGAATCGCTCACAGATGAAGGTGCTTGCTCTTTTTCTGCATTGATGAGGTCTTTAGCGCGGGCTTCCAGTTCTCCAATCGCGATCTTGATATCCTCATTGATTTCTGACCAATCTGTGTTGTTAACTTCATCAGTTAATTCGTCCATATCAACACAAGAGTCATCGATCTTAACTTTTGATTGAGGGCCTAATTCTTCACGTTTACGAGCCGATAGAACGAGAAGCTTGATGTTTACGAGACCGGGAAAGTCAAGTTCCCACTTTTGTTCGTCCTCATTCCAAAAGCCAAAGATGGTGCGTCCAGTTTCTGGTTCTACGTACATATCGACCTCGATTTTCAAATATAAACGATACAGTTACCGCAAGCGTTTTACCCCAGGCCATTCATAAATGGCAGCCCATCTATTTATGGCTAGGTAAGTTGCTCAGCAACCAGTTAGTTATTCATTCATTTTGTTTGCTCAATACCCGTAGGTAACACTAGAGAGACCTTCTACAGAGCAGCATCTAAAGCATTGCAGCACCCATCATCTACGCGACGATATGCAGTAGAGCATAGTAGTGCCCACCATTTACGCGACAGCATGCAGTAGAGCATGGTATAAGCACTATCTACAACTACGCGATGGCACGCAGCTGACTATGGTATAAGCACATTGCCTCTACGCGACGATATGCTGTAGAGAATGGCATAAACGCATTGCTTTAACGAAGGGGCACCTAAGTTCATGTAGTAGGGTTAAGACCTCTAGCACGCTGATGCCGCTTATGTTGTTATTAACTGTAAGTTAGCGAGGCTCGGCCTTGTAGGCATAGCACTCATATGTCTATCTAGGAGCTCAAAATTAAATGATTCTTTGCAGTCTTTTGCTCGCTTGCAAAGTTTGGGAAATGGAGTATATACGATCAATTACTAGATTTATTTACAAATTTTGCTGCTTTTAGATCTTGATTTTTAGCGCTTACGATTTACATGAGAGGAGCGTCGAGCGATTAATTTTGGGAAGTCCCCTGTATCGGCAAATTGTCATACAAGATCATATGGTCTTTATAAAGACTAATTTTAGACGCGCCTTAGCTGTACTGAGATCGTATTTTGTCAAGTCCTAATTTACTGTGAAACGATTCTTTGTTTGTATGAAATCGCATATATATGCGATTTATAAAACGGAATCAGATAGATAGGCGCATCTTCCTACATCAGAATACATAATCAACAGCTTACGTGCATAGGGTTGATTAATTATTTTGTGGCGTGAAAGCTAGGCTGCTTTTGGGGGACGAGTCTTGTGCCTTTATCTACATTGCTGGCCATTTGTAGTAGTTATCTTATGTAATTATTATAGAGGTCTGTTGTTTATATGCGTGGTGTTTGTTTATGTAATTATTGTATATGCAGTATATAAACTAACTATTATCAAACTTGCTTCAGTCTGTGTTCGCGCAAGCGGCTAGTGTTATTGATTGTTTTTTTGGAGGCAGGTGTTGTGATTTGATATGGGCTGCTTGATTAGAGTGCTTTCAGAGGTGGTTACTTTAGCTGTAGGTGCTCTGATGCTTGTTTGCGTGAATATAGAAAAAGAAAGGCAGGGGCCATGATGATCCCTGCCTTTGCTTATAGATGTATTGTTAGTGCGCTAGGCAATGTAAACCTTGAATATGCACGTATTAGGACAAGCTAGCCACAGCGTTCAATAGGCACAGCGCTATGGGCTATCAATACAGTGCTAAGCGTGGGTATGTATACGCTTGACCATTATGGTTTTGCTTAGGTTTACATCCTTAGCTAGTGGCATGTTTGTTAGCAAGTTAAAGACGCTATGAGGCTATTTCTTATTAGCTTCACTTACATACTTACAGGCCACAATATGGTTGTCCATGTGCACTAAGGTTTGAGTATCTTGCTTGTATGGGCAATCTTCGATAAAACAACGGGTGTTGAAACGACAGCCCTTTGGTGGATCGATTGGACTTGGTAAGTCGCCCTTTAACAAGATACGATCTTTACGCTTAGTTGGATCGATGATTGGGATCGCAGAGATCAATGACTTGGTGTAAGGATGCAGAGGGCGATCGTAGATAGCTTCTTCTGGAGCTACTTCTACTAAAGAGCCTAAGTACATAACACCAATACGATCAGAGATATGCTTAACTGCAGCTAAGCCGTGTGCAATGAATAAATAGGTAAGACCAAACTCGCTCTTAAGATCATCAAGTAAGTTTAAGATCTGGGCCTGAATTGACACGTCTAAAGCAGATACCGCTTCATCACATACGATAAGACGTGGTGACACGGCTAAGGCACGAGCAATACCAATACGTTGACGTTGACCGCCAGAGAACTCGTGTGGGTAACGAGTCTTGTACTGCTTAGCTAAACCTACGCACTCTAGTAAGTACTCAACACGTTTGCCAACTTCAGCACCGTGGTGAGTCTTATTGACGATCATTGGCTCAGAGATGATCTCTTCAACAGTCATACGTGGGTTTAAAGATGAGTATGGATCTTGGAAGATCATCTGAATGTCACGTGCGTACTTACGGCGCTCATTACGAGTAATGCCGCCTAAGTTAACGCCGTTGTATATGATCTCACCGGCAGTTGGCTTGTAAAGACCAGCAATCATCTTACCCAAAGTAGTCTTACCGCAACCAGACTCACCCACAAGACCAAAACACTCGCCTTTGTAGATATCTAAGGTGAGGTTATCCACAGCCTTTAAGTAAGTCTTATTACGATTTAAAAGACCGCTCTTGAGCTCGAAGTGCTTGCTTAGTCCACGAAGAGAAAGCAGAACTTCTCTATCGTCTTTCTTGTCTGAAGCAGCTGCATTGTTTTGAATATCAGTCATTTACAGCTCCTTAAACGTCTTTCTTTTCAATGTAGTTGAAGCAACGTACCTTGCGCTTATCCATAGTAATAAGCTCAGGTAATGAAGCGCGGCATTCAGCGCGAGCATGCTCACAACGATCGGCAAAAGCACAGCCCTCTGGAATCTCCTCTGGAGGAGGAACCATACCAGGGATCATAAACAGACGCTCGCTTTGCTCATCTAAACGAGGAATGGACTTTAACAGGCCTAAGCTATAAGGATGCTTAGGGTCGGTTAAGATCTCATTGGTGCTGCCTTCTTCTACAATACGGCCGCAGTACATAACTGCAACACGATCTGCAGCCTCAGCCACAACGCCTAAGTCATGAGTAATCAGCAGTACAGAAATGTTGAACTGCTCTCTCATGCGGTAAATGAGATCAAGAATCTGTGCCTGAATAGTAACGTCTAAAGCGGTAGTAGGCTCATCAGCAATGAGCAGCTGTGGCTGACATGCCATAGCCATAGCGATCATAATACGCTGACGCATACCACCAGACATCTGGTGAGGATAGTCTTTAACGCGCTTTGCAGGATTAGGGATACCAACAGTGTCCATTAAGTCCAAGAGCTTTTCTTGGGCTTCTTTTTTAGACAGATTAGTGTGTAGTCGAATGCTCTCTAAGATCTGATCGCCCACAGTAAAGATTGGGTTTAAGGAGGTCATTGGCTCCTGGAAGATCATCGAGATGCGGTTGCCACGAATTTGCTGCATCTTGCGCTCGCTTTGCTCGAGCAGATTGATGCCGTCAAAGTTAATCTTTGAGCCTTCAACAACACGACCGTTAGAGGCTAATAAGCCCATGATAGACAGAGAGGTTACAGACTTACCAGAACCTGACTCGCCTACTAAAGCTAAGATCTCGCCTTTATCAATGCTAAAGCTAACATCGCGAATGGCACGAACCGGGCCACGACGGGTAGCAAACTCAGTGGATAAATGTTCAACTTCAAGTAACATCGTGTACTCCTACTAGCGGCGTCTTGAACGCGGATCTAAAGCATCGCGCAGACCGTCACCAAATAGGTTGAAAGCAAGCACGGTCAGAGTAATCGCAAGACCAGGGAAGATCAGGGTATAAGGAGCAGAGAAGATAAAGCTACGTGAACGAGCAAGCATGTCACCCCACTCAGCAAATGGAGGCTGCACGCCGAGGCCTAAGAAGCCTAAAGCAGCAGTATCAAGCACAGCAGTAGAAATACCTAAAGTAGCACGGACCACGATTGGAGAGGTGATATTAGGCAGAATGTGGCGGAAGATGATACGCAGGTTGCTATCACCAGTAACTACAGCTGCCTGAATATAATCGTTAGCCTTTACAGACATAACGCATGAACGTGCAATACGAGCATACTCAGGAATAGATACGAGGCCGATAGCTAAAACAGCCTTATCTAAACCACGACCCATAGCTGCCATGAAGGCAATTGCTAAAAGGATGGATGGAACAGATAAGACCACATCCATAGCACGCATAATGATGTTATCAAGGCGACCACCGTAGAAGCCACCCATAGCACCTAAGATAGTGCCTACTACTAAAGAAATAGTAACTGCAGCTAAGCCTACGCTTAAGGAGATCTTGGTGCCATCGAGGACACGAGAGAAGATGTCACGGCCGAGCTGATCAGTACCAAACCAGTGCTCAGCACATGGAGCAATGAATGCTTTTTCCATGTTGGCCTGATTAGGATCATAAGGAAGAATGTTAATGCCCATAGCCTGAGTAATAGTCAGCACTACAGCAATACTAACAAGCAGACAGATGATCATCAGACCAAGTAAAGCTGCTTTGTTTGAGGATATAGAAGCCCACATGTCGCCCCAACGAGAGGAACGTGGCTTTTTCATGGCGATTTCAGTCATTTAGTTCTGTCCCTCAGCACCATACTTAACACGTGGATCTAATGCTGCGTAGAGCAGATCAACCACCAGATTCATGAATACGAAGATGAATGCAACGATCAGTACTACAGCCTGGATAACTGGGAAGTCTGAACGCATGATGCTTTCTACAGAGTAAGCACCGATACCTGGCCATGAGAATACGGTTTCGGTAAGCACAGCACCAGAGAGTAAGCCGCCAAACTGCAGACCAATAACGGTAATGATTGGTAAGAGTGCATTTCTAAAGGCGTGACGACCGATTACCTTAACTGGTGGTAAGCCTTTGGCCTTAGCGGTGCGGATATAGTCTTGGTGAAGCACGTCAAGCATGCTTGAACGAGTCATACGGGTGATGATCGCCATTGAGTAGCAAGCAAGGGTAATAGCTGGGAGAGCAGCGTGCTGCAGTGCATTAAAGAAAGCTTCAAAGTCACCAATGATTAAGGTGTCATATAAGTAGAAGCCAGTACCATCATAAGGACGCATCAGAGTGTCAATACGACCACCTGATGGAACCCAGTGCAAAATGCCTGAGAATAAGATGATCAATAACATACCAAGCCAGAATACAGGCATAGACACACCAATTAAGGCTGTAGTCATGGTGAAGTTATCGATAAGGGAGTTCTTTTTAACAGCGGAGATAACGCCGAAGATAACACCCACAATAGATGCAATGATGATGGCTAAAACTGCAAGTTCGATAGTGGCTGGCAGACGAGCCATGATCTCGGTAGTAACTGGAGTATTGGTAAAGAATGAGGTACCAAAATCACCATTGAACATAGCAACCATGTAGTTGTAGTACTGAGTGAGAAGTGGCTCATTAAAACCCATGCTCTCACGCCAGGCATTAATTGCCTCTGTAGTAGCGTGTTGACCAAGAACGATTAAAGCTGGATCAGGAGAGAACACTCTCATGATCAAGAACACCAGCACGGATACGCAGAATAACACTGGAATCAGCATTAGTAAGCGCTTTAAAAGATATAACAGCACAAGCTTGTCCTCAAGTGCACGTGCTATATGCGTATCTTCATTTTATGTATGCAAACACTTAAGAGTTTTAACTTACGCTAAATTTTCAGAGCACTTAACTTAAGCGCTATACAAAACTTATACGGGTCTAACTTTCAATGAGCACAATAGTGCAGTGCTCATAACTAAGGGGGCATCCTTGAGTGCTATGTACATAAGGCTTATGTCCTGATGTATAGCGAACAATTAAGGATAATCACATCTTAGCTAGCCTAGGCAATATTGATCTGACAAGGCAATTAAGTGGTTTCATACAGCAAACATTCAAAGAAAAGTAGTAATTGACGCTGCTTAAAGAACTTTCAAGAGCAAAATCTTGTGATCTTAAAGTCATAACAACTTAGAGCAGGCCATCTACAGTTCTGACAATGCATGTCTCTAGACTAACTACAATCATCAATCAAAGTGACTCATGAGCCTATTAGTTAGTATGAGGCCAGGTCTGGCAACATTACGAAGATAACAAACACGTGGATAGCTGTAGTATGAACAGATTAACTGACAAGAAAGAGCAAATTTAACCTAGCCATGATCGCTATGATCTTAGGCCAAGGTTGATTTGATGTCAGGCTGAACTCACTGCATTTACTTGATGCCGTCCTATTATCGGCGTAGATGTGATGAGCTGATATATGACTATGGTCAATGCATTTAATCAAACAACCTAAGTTACAGTGCTGTTTAGATCTCGTATTTCCATCAGTAGACATGGAAATATGAAGAGCTATACCCACTAATGTAGGTTATTAGAGTGTAGGTACATGACCTTAGTGTCTGTATTTGCAGTAACTACTTACTAGTTCTATACAGAAGCTATCAGGATTAACGTAGTGCTACCATTGCTTCAATCACTAGAGTGTTTCTAGATAGGATAAGAGTCATACTTAAGTGCATAGTATGGACAATTTGATATGGAGCTGCAGTTTAAACATCCCATGTCCTAACAAGCTTATTAAAAAGCCATCGAGAATGGCTTGATCTTAGATAGGCAGATATAAGATCGCTATCTAAATAAGCTTAAACAGATCCTAGTGTTGAAATAGCCTGCAACAGTAATTCAGATTTGATACTAGTTAAAGCCTTGATGAGCGCTCAATAGAAGCTTTAGGTACGCATCTAAGATCTACTTGAAAGCATGAGACCTTCAATAAGGGCTAATACTTGATTAGCTCTATGATCTTAATGAGTACGTTACAGTGTTATAGCGCTGCATATACAAGCTGAACTGTTACTTCGACGGCTTTAACTTAATACAGTGCCCCATACAATCAGTAGCTATGCTCAACAAGACTATTGTCTTGGTGCTTTTTGCTCTTAATAGAGATGTAAAGCACTGAGGAGAATGGCTACTCTTTGATGGTTTTAGTCACTGTGCCACTCTATGACCCTCTAAAGTATAGAGTCAGAGAGAAAGTTTCCCACCAATGCTGCCATGTAGATGGCAGTCTTAGATAAAGCACAAGCGAAGTAAGAGACAATTTAGACTTAGCATGATCGTATTGTGTGCAAGGTGAAGCTGCGCTAAGACAGATTCTAAATGCCTAACAAAACTTACATGTTAATATCAGAAACAGTCCTGAATTTCCTTGTTAGCAAAAACAAGCTATTATAACAGCAATTGCTTGTCTCTTATAGAGTTTCTGTCGTCAACTAGTATACAAGTTGCACGAAAGTCATTACAGAACCTAGCTTTTCTAATTTTTCATTTTTCCAATCACTTTTGAGTCCCATCAAATTAGCCCCCTTAAGCGCAACTTTTTACGCCCCTCATATCAAATGAACTTATCGAGCTATTTAAGGCTCACGATCCTGTTCTACATACACTCAAGGCTTATATACGTTTTGGTCTTAAAGTTCTGTTGCACCAGTTTTGCGTACTTGATATGGCTCGTTTGTAGAGTATGGACAAGCTTATGTGATCATTAAGAGATGTGGCTAAAGTGGAGATCTTAAATGCTCGCATTAAATTAACAGAGGGGGCACTCGTAGCTAGCGGTGATCTTTGGTTGCAAGCTTTAAATTGGCAGACGGTGCACTTACAGCTAGTGGTGATCTTTGGTTGCAAGATAGATGTGCATTTGCCTTTTTCCGCTGATGCTGAAAAATAAGGGCAAAAAAGCGTGATCACTGCTTGCTTATTTTGCTAAACAATGTATAATCTTTGCGCCCCTCTTATCGAGTTATGCGGTTTCCCACCCGAATAATTTGATGCAAGCATGGGAATGCTTGTTATTTTGAGCTCAGCGAAAGCTGAATGTTTTAAAGGATTCGTCCTTCAAATCAAAGGGTTTTTTAATGAAAACTTTCGTAGCCAAGCCATCTACCATTAAGCGTGATTGGTTTGTTATTGACGCAACCGACTTAACCTTAGGCCGTGTTGCAACTGAAATCGCATCACGTCTTCGTGGCAAGCACAAGCCAGAGTACACCCCATTCATGGATACTGGTGATTACATCATCGTAATCAACGCTTCTAAGATCAAGGTTACTGGCAACAAGGCTCAGGACAAGATGTACTACCACCACACTGGTTACCCAGGTGGTATCAAGGCTGAGTCCTTCGATAAGTTAATCGTCCGTAAGCCTGAGCAGGTGTTAGAGACTGCCGTTCGCGGTATGCTGCCAAAGGGCCCATTAGGTCGTGCTATGTTCCGTAAGCTGAAGGTTTACGCTGGTGAGACTCACAATCACACCGCACAGCAACCTCAGGAACTCAAGTTATAAGGAGCATTAGCAAATGGCTGCAAATCAGTACTACGGCACCGGTCGCCGCAAGAACTCCACTGCTCGTGTATTCATCAAGCAGGGCAATGGTCAGATGACTATTAACGGTCGTACCCTCGAGCAGTACTTTGGCCGTCCAACTGCACGTATGGTTGTTGCTCAACCTTTAGAGCTCCTCGACCTTAACGGCAAGTTCGACATCTACGTCACTGTTACTGGCGGTGGTATCTCCGGTCAGGCTGGCGCTATCCGTCACGGTTTAACCCGTGCTTTAATGCAGTACGACGAGAGCTTCCGTCCTGCATTACGTAAGGCAGGCTACGTCACCCGTGACGCACGTTCTGTTGAGCGTAAGAAGGTCGGCTTACACAAGGCTCGTAAGCGTCCACAGTACTCCAAGCGTTAATTTGGATTACTTATCGTATCTCCCATGGGAGGTACTCTCCAGGAGTCATTCGATTCCTGGAGTTACAAAAAACCCCTGTCTTTACAGACTGGGGTTTTTTTATGCCTATTTTATTTGTCCTTGCTTGTAGATAGCCAATAGCTGTTTGCTGCAGCTAAGGAATGACTAATTAAGTTTAGCTATCATGGAGCGTGTTCACTTCAATAGCATAGGCATGTTTGATTGGGTAGAGCCCATATATGCTTAATCTGATAGCACCCCTTATTGAGCCTTCATTAGGATCAAGATGCTGCTAGCACTTATTAAGCCTTATCTTCATGAGGATTTGCTATCAGCTTAGATAGCATTGCTTAATGAGTAGCAGGTGTATTGCGGTATAATGCATCAAGTAGTTGTATCAATGCTCTTTTGCGGAAAATCAAATGATCGGTATCAGTCCATACATCTTTAATGCTTTATATGATTGGCTGCGTGACAATGACTACAACCCTCGTGTCGTTGTCGATGCTAATGCTCCAGGCGTTGTTGTGCCTCAGGAGTACGTAAATAATGGCATTATCATCATTTCGATTTACCATAAGTACATCAATGACTTCCAAGTAGGAGAGCAGGGTATTCGATTCTATGCCCGCTTTAAGGGTCAAGAGCGTTATGTGGGGATTCCATATCAGGCTATGATTGAGATCTCTACTGCTAATAATGGTATCTACATTCCAGTGTCTAACTGGCTTGAGAGCATGGAGCATACCTTTAGTGCGCTAAGCCGAGAAAGCGGTGAAGATGATGATGGTGATGAGGACAAGGATCTTAGCTCTAAGAGCGACGTTCAATTTGTGCTCGAAGAGTATGATGGCAGTGCTAAGCCAGCAAAGAGCAAAGGCCGCAACTCAGCAAAAGATGACAACAAGAACAAGCCATCCTTTACTATCCTAAGCTAGTATTATTCTCGACAAGTTTGCATGTGATCTCTAATCAAGCACATGCTCATTTCCCATGGCGTAAAAACATCTCTATTGCCATTGGAACAATCTTTTCTTGCTTAACCACACATGCGCATGTGCGCATGTCGTGCGTATCTTATCCGGCATCTATAAGCCCCACTGCGATAAATGCGTGTTCAATTGCATCAGCAATTCAATTGCACCAAGCATTGAGTGGCATAAACATACCATTGCATCAGCAATTCAATAGCACCAAGCATTTAGTGGCATAAACATACCATTGCATCGACAATTATGCTCTTGAGGCTAAGTGGATCTTGCTAATTTTCAATTGCCTTACTTATCACAAGCAGCCAACACAATGCGATGATCTCTTGAAAGGAGTATTGTTCCACGTAGCTACGATGAAGCGGCTGTAGGTGCGTTGCTGCTGCTTTAATGGCTCTTTGTGGTATATAGGTCAAAAGTACTGGCGCTAAAAAGCGCTTGTTGAGCTTAGGTGGCGGCGCTCTTTGAGCATGGGCTTGCACAAATTAAACGTTTGTATGGCCTATAAAAACAAAGTCGGCCATGAGGCCGACTTGTATCACTCCTAGTCTATAGACTAGGAAGTTAAATTTGAGCGTATTAAATCCAAGATCTTAAGATCTAGTTTGAATCTACTTAATTTGGCGATCGGTGCCGAGCTTTACCCACATTGGAGCCATCTCGATAAGACCTTCTTTACCAATTTGCAGATCACCAGTAATGCCGTGGAGTACGTCGTTGTTATCCTTGGCAAGCTTCTCAAGGTTGAATGAGAAGTTTACGGAGTCATAAGCTGCAGCAAAGATACGCTGAACCTGGCTATCAGCCTGTGGCAGAGTTGCTGTCAGATCTGACTTTAAGACGCTATCGGTAAGCAGCCAAGGCATATCACCTAAGTAAGCACCTGCAAGAGCGATCTCAGAGGCGCTGTGGTTTACGCCAGTGAAACTGCGGTCAGTTAAGTAAACTGGGGTATTATCAGGAATGGATGGACGTACCTTAATTACATCAGATGCAGTGGCGTTGATGTAAACAGAGTCAGCATTATTCAAAGGGCAGGTAGCTAAAGCCATTTGGATATTGTTGATATCCTGATAGCGACAAGCTACTGCAGACTTGCTAGAGGCAACTTGCCATACTTCATTAAAGCCAGCTACTGCACGCTGTCCACGGGTGCTTTCAGGGGCAATGACTACAGGACGGCTATGACCATCATGGTAGATCTTAGATGCAGCTAAAGCACCTTCGTAATCTGGGCCTAAGTTAAAGTAGTACATGCCCTCACGATGAGTTGCAGGTTGATTGAAAACGATTGCAGGCAGAGAGATCTTAGTCTCAAGTAAAGCATCAACCTCAGGCTTTAAGATAGGGCCAATAATGTAGTTGGTGCCGTTCTGACCTAATGATGAAGCAATCTCCTGCATGGAGAAACGGTTGGTATCGTAGAAGGTTACCTTAAGACGGCTATTGCGATCTTGAAGAGCAGCTAAGATACCTAAACGAGCAGGCTCACCAACAGATGCAGCAAAGCGGCCTGATAAAGGCAGTAATACAGCAAGCTTATCGCCCTCCTTTAAGGAGACAGCGCTAGGGGTAGCCATAGGATCGTCAGATTTACTTACTTCACCCTTGTTAGCCATTTGCTCTGCGGCAAAAGATAATGGGTGCTTGCTACCATACTTGCTGATCCATGACTTAACTAACTGCTGTTTGATCGCCTCACTGTTAGATGAGTCAAGCAGCGCAAAATCAAAGAAGCCTTGCATTACAGGATCAGTGCTCTTATTGAGCTGTACAGTTAGCTCTGAAGCAGGGAGTAATTGCAGAGCATCTACTGCTTGCAGTGCAACCTTTTGCTTGGCATCAGGGTTGATGAGATTTAACAGAGCAATGCGGTACTCAGTTGCCTTTAACATGTGTGAAGAGCTCTTGCTCTCGTTAAAGAGGTTGGTCTCAATACGAGTAGCTACTTGATAGTAAAAAGAGGCTACTGCGTTTGGCAGAGTGGCTACATTGATCTTGTTAATAGCAAACAGTGCATCAGTATTGCGGTTCTGGCTTGAATAGAGCAGACCTTCAATGATTAAAGACTCATCCCTTTGCAGCGGGGTGATCGCTTCACTTTGCATATTGCTAATTAAGCCAGATGCGGTGGTGTAGTCACGTGCTGCAATTGCACTACGTGCAAGCAGGATCATCGCAGGGAAGCGTGAATCATTGTCGGCATCTGACAACATACGCTCATACTCTGCTTGTGACAGTGTAAGCGCACTAAATGCCTGCTGAGTTGTGATACCTGATTCTGCCTTATCGGTAGTAGAGGTACATGCACCGAGGCTCAAAGTTAAAGCCACAGCAATAGCGCTAAGTTTAAGACGAGCGGTAAATGATTGGGCTGACACGATGTTATCCTGCAAAGTTCAATGATTCACACATAAGATCTAAAAGTATCAAGATCGCCGTGATCTCTAGGCTAAAGTGTACTTAGCCTAACGATATGTGAACCATCGTTAAAACCAAAAGTTGTTGCTTATCTTGCTCTAAATTAATGGCTTTAGGCAGTTGTACTACGGCTTTTTTCTGATAAGTAACAATCAGAGCATAATAGCACACGAAACTTAGCTAACATACCCGATCTAATGAATACGATTAACTTCGTCACACCATTGATCCGATCGAATCCATATTTGCCAAGATCGCATCCTTGATGAGACTTGTTATGCGCCCAGAAAAATAGACAAATATATACAAAGAGACAGATCGTTTTGCGCCTTTCAAGGCAAAAAGATCATGGGGATAATGTGAACAAGTAGGTGTTTAGGTGGGCATTGCCCTATGGTCAAGGTAAGGCCACAGGGCATGAATGGGAGATTTGAATCTTAGATAGCGTCTTGTTCTACTTCAAAAGCTTTAGGATGAACAGATGGGGAGGCGCGACGGATAGTGGCTACAGAGCCGCGTTCAATAATAGATGTAGCTGTGTTAGCGCGGATGATCATTGGTACGCTACCACCTGCAATACGAATGAGATTATTGAAAGCTGCCTTAGCTAAGTTCTTGTAGTCAGGATTTACAGTAGTAAGTGCTGGAGTCATCATGCTTGCAAGCGAGATGTCATCATAACCAGTAACTGAGATGTCATGAGGTACGCTAATGCCACGCTCTTTTAAGGCGCGAATGAGACTCATAGCAGTGCTATCGCAGATACAAGCAACTGCACTATAACCATCAAAATAGCTGTGATCGATAAGATATGGTAGCAGTCTAGCAGCGCAGAAGTCAGTGCCATAGCGACGTGTCTGTAATAGTTCTAAAGTCTGTCCAGAAGGATCGGCGACATTAGCAATATCACAAAGATCAATCACCTGACGGTTCATATCAAAAGGGATGCCTCTGAGCTTAAAGGCTCTAACAAAGCCTGAGGTGCGCTCCCACATAGTGTGTTTGACATGTGCTGTAAGCAGAGCGACACGCTGATGGCCATGATCCATCAGATAGTTAGCGATGTTATAAAAAGAGATCTCGGCATCAGGAGCAATGGTACAGATCTTCATGCTTGGATCGATGCCATTAATAAGAACGGTTGGCATCTTAAAGCGCTTGACGAGATGCAAGATTTCAGGGCTATCTGAACCAAGAATAATTATGGCCTCGGATCCTGCAAGGATGGCGCTCAAACGGCTAGGCACAGACATCTGATCTCTGCCAATGAACTCACATTGAATACCTAGACGTTGACCCTCTTCATGTAAGCAGCGTAGCACGGTATCAAAGTAGCTACCTTCAAAGGCGCTGCCGTGTTCGTCACACATAATGGTGACCTTAGTAAAGCGAAGAGAGATCTTTATTTGAGTGCGATGCTTACTATAACCTGTTGCCTTAATCGCAGCTAAGACCTTAGCACGTGCCTCTTCGTTAACGCTTTCATGTTCATTGAGTACACGGGATACTGTTGCACGTGAGACGCCACTCATCTCTGCTAACAAAGATACTGTTACTTTGCCGCGAGGTTTTCCTGTGGAGGTGTTTACTAGGTTTTCGCTGTCGTAATTATCATCCATGCCTGAAATTTTCCCAGTGCCACAATAAGTCTCTGCTATCCACAGCTAATTGCTAAGACTCGTGTGTTGCCACGGTAGTGAGACTTGAATAAAAAAATAGCTCTCTAAAGATAGATAAATATCTTAAACTTTAGAGCATACGTACACTTGGCAACTATGTAGGACTCCATAGTGCACAAGGTCTACGTATGAGCATTAGCAAGTGATCTTTTCTTAAGCTCGCCTATATGGTCACTTTAAGCCTATTGCTATTAACTGCTCGTTCACAAACTCGAATGCATCTTAAAACTCAAGATGATCTTAACTGTCTTTAAAGTAAGCAAATTCCCTATGTTTGCTTGACTCATAAGCCATCTACGCTGAAAAAGCACTAACTGCTTGCATATATACAATGGCCTAGAAACGATGCCAAAGACATTATGTGTAGTGACTTAAAACTAAGTAGTGAGTATTACTAAATAAAATTTCGTAACACTGCATAACAAAGATGAGTCAACTATACATAGTTAACTGGACACTAGGCTGAGCTTTTAGTGCGCTAGATGCAACAGCAAAGTACAAAATCTAATATAACGCATTAGTGTTAAATTTAGAGGTGTACTTAAGAGTTTTGCAAGTTCTCGCAAGATTCAGGCCGCCAATGTAAAAGTTTTGCTCTCATCACCAAAAACTTTACTAAAAGGTACTTAACACATTGAAAAGCGACAAGATAACCTAAACAAGGTTATCTTTATATTTAATGCCTTTGCGCGCAACTTTAAGGATATTTGATGTGGTTAAAGCGATCGTTAGCTTAACTCTTGTAGGCCTCTACTTGCACACAGGTGCGTAAAGAGCGTCCATGAATGTTTTGTAAAAATACAGTATGTATCACATTATTTACTTGCACCAGCGTGCACCAGCCATGCAAAAGTTGCTAAATCTTAGTGATTGAGCATTCTTTGACATTGAGATCGCAATAAATCATAAGTGATTATTTGAGTTAAGGTGTAAGTAGTTAGATCACTGACAGTTATCGTTATATGTGGAAAAGATGACAATACTTTGACCAATCTTTGCCTCCACAATCATACTAACAAGACGCCATATGATTCATGTAACTGAGGTTTATCGCAGCGCGTTGCAGCTTGCTGCAGCTAGTTTTTGTAGTACCTTGGGTGCGGGCGCTATGATGAATGATTACCTAACTTAACAACAGTTTCTTCTTGGTTGCGATCTTGAAAAACACAAACTTTTGTATGCTGCATAAGCCCTTATTTATCTAAGTTTAGAGTTTTGATCTCACTTGTTAAGGCAATCTATGTGAAATAGGTTAAGATCATGACGCAATTTGAGCTGCTTTGAGGCTAATCTCTTAGATAGCATCTTATTAGTCAGGTGCTTATGATGCCTTTTTAGGTAAATAAGCTTACTAGCTGTGACCAAGAGTGATTAGGACAGGGTTATGATTGAAAGTGCACTGTATATTGTGCCAACACCGATTGGCAATCTAAGTGATATTACTTTTCGTGCTGTTGAAGTGTTAAAAGCAGCTACCCTGATCGCCGCTGAGGATACTAGGCATTCACGTATTTTGCTCGATAAGCTCGGTATTGGTTCGGTCAAAATGATCTCTTGTAATGATCATAATGAAGCTGAGCGTACCGAGATTATTGCAAAAGAAACTGAGTCAGGCGGTATTGTAGCTTTGATCTCTGATGCTGGCACCCCAATGATCTCAGATCCTGGCTATAAGCTAGTGTCATCCTTAGTAGAGCGAGGCGTTAAAGTCTTTCCTCTGCCAGGCCCTTGTGCTGCGATCACCGCCTTATGCGCTTCGGCTATGCCTACAGACAGATTCTTCTTCTCTGGTTTCTTACCTGTAAAAGATAAGGAGCTTACCGATAAGCTTGAGTCTATTAGAACTGCACCGTATCCAGTGGTCTTTTATGAAAGCCCACGTCGTATCATCAATACACTAAATAAGATAGCTCTTATGGATGCAGATCGTAAGGTCGCTTTGTGTCGTGAGATGACTAAGACCTTTGAGACTATCTATCGTATGAAAGTTACCGATCTTATCGAGCACTTTAAAGCGCATGAAGATGAGATTCGTGGTGAGTTTGTGCTCATCGTTGGCCCATATGAGGCAAAAGATAATAGCGATGAGATCTCAGCTAAAGCTAAAGCTGCTCTTGAAAAAATGATTTCTAGTCTAAAGGTTAAGGAAGCTTGTCAAATCGTCTCTGATCTTACTGGTGAGAGTAAGAATCGCCTTTACGACTATGCCTTAACCCTCAAAGATCGCAGCTAATACAAAAGCTGTATTTGAAATCTAGTGTACTAAGGTAGCGCTTAAGTTTTGTGTAGTCCTGCTCAGTCAGGTATAGATGGTGTTATGAAACAAATAGCAGAAGCAAAACAGCTTGATGATCTGAACACTGACTGCATTGACTTGAGCACTGTAAAAGCACCTTTTTTAAGACAGTCATATTCTCAATATCCTCTAGAGCGCTTTTATTTTAGAGATATCGAGTTTCGGGTTAAGACTAATCGTAATCTGCGCAAGCTCAAGCTTGTCATCGATACTTCTGGCTATGTTGTCATGAAGACCAATCCAACTTATCGTTGGGTGGATATACGAGAGATGATCCGTGGCCACTATAACTGGTGTAAAGAGCATCTTGAGTCCATGACTAGCTCTTACGATCAGGTCTCGTTTCATTGCCAGAAAAAGCGTACCTTTCGTACCAATGATCTGGTCTATGTATGGGGGCAGCCATATCTTATCTTGGTCGTCGAGGATGAACCACATAATAGTATTGGTATCACTAGACCAAAACAGCTTATCCCTACCTTAGTGCCAAAAGGCAGCTCACGCTTTGGAGCAAAAGCTGCCAAGCTCTGTGCTAATGGCTATATCAACACCAATGCGCTTAAGGCTATGCCGATCTTCAATCAAGGTCGTCTCATCATGCCTAAACAGAGCCTCTTTGATGATATTAATGCTTTTGAATATGACCGTACTAAGTATGGCGGCAGTAACTCAGATGAGGTTGCCTCCATGCGTCATATCCACCCAAAGCTAGCACATGACACAGCTTTAAGAGATAGGGCTCCGAATACGGGCAATTATTATTTAGATGCCTTTGCCTGCATGATGCAGTTAACTCAGGATAATCTCTTATCACGCAAGCAATTCTTTGGTTCACGCATGCTCAGTGCTACTGAGCGTACCGTCCTTGAGAATGTAATTCGCCGCTTTACTGATCTGATTAGTCCAGAACATTACGAGCCAGAGATCATCAACGATATTATCGGCCGTTGTGAGATGGCTTCTGCCTCATGTATTCGTACTGTTTTAAAAGGCTCAATTGGCCATAAAACAGGAGTTTATGCATTCGATCCTCTGCAGCCTCATAACAACTTTAAAGCTACTGACGATCCAAAGCAGACTTCTAAGCACGACTCAAGTTCACTACAGGCAGATAAAGATGCACACGCTATGGATCATGTAAATGATGCTAAGCATGAGGCTAAGGTCAATTACGATCTGTATGAAAACTTCATCAAATTAGAGGATGTGCGCACTGATCAGCCACCTGTAAGTATTTTGCAGGCGCACAGTCAGGCAGCCTTAGATGAGGTTGCTAAAGCGCGATCTTTGCATATTAAGCATAAGAAGATGCCAACCTTCCTTTTCTATCCTGAGTACAAGGATTACATATCCATGTGCCGTAAGGATTTGATTATGGAGTTGGCTGAGCAATTAGCTTTTTATAAGAGCGGCAGACTTCATGGTCTAATTAAGACTGCAACCATTAAGCATCAAGATGCTAACGCCCTAGCCGAGCAAGAGCTAACACGAACTGCGCTGACACAATCAGCTAGCCCCGTAGATGATTTTCCATTGGCGCTAAAAGATCTTGAGCTGACTTTTGTTACTACAGATGGTAAGGAAGTCGATCCTTCTACTGCCATTATTGCTTATTTACCTGATACTCCTCATACCGCTAATCTCATGTACTCCATGTCGCAAAGCGTTGCTCTAGGTCAGGCAAATGAAACTTATGTAGCCAAGATCGCAGGTGATATTCTCTATCGTCGTCGTAATGCTCCACGCGATCGTTATTTCCATAAGACCTTGGTAAAGCCAGGCATCTTACGCATTGTCGTCAAAGATAAGAATAATACTGACAATGTCAAAGCCATGATCGAGAAGTTTATCCAAAACGAGATGTATAAGGTTTCTGCAAAATTTTTAGATTGCATTCATCCTTTCTACATTAGCGTCTATAACCACACAGCTAGACACTATCAGTTAAAGCCAATTGAGTGGGTAGGTAAGCTTCATATCATGCGTATGCGACCACTAGGACAGTGTCGAACTAGAAGAGGACAGACACCTGAGATTAGACTCAATCCTCATTTGTCTATGTACCCGTTCAACCTAACTGCAGCAGTGATTATGCATGAGATCTGTCATTTGAATATGTATAACCACTCCAAGGTATTCTACTTTATGCTCTCTAATCTCAGCCCAGATGCTGACAATGTTGCAGACAGTATGTTCTCCATCAATATCAAGGACATAGCCTAGATAAAATCAAGCTACGAGTGCATCCCATCATCAAGGACATAGCCTAGATAAACTCACGCTATGAGTGTATTTGATCTGTGTGGTGGCAAAGTGCATGTTTATGGCTTTTTAGCCTATAGAGTGAAAGGCATTTTTTGCAGCTGTTTATATAGACAGACAAGCGCGTTATGCTATAATCGCCCGCGAGTTGACTGGGCAATCGCTGCTAGAACACGTGCGCTAAGGCATACGGTTTTGGGGGAGGAAAGTCCGGGCTCCATAGGACAGGGTGCCAGATAACATCTGGGGGGCGCGAGTCCACGACCAGTGCAACAGAGAGCAGACCGCCGATGGCCTTAGGGCTCAGGTAAGGGTGAAAGGGTGCGGTAAGAGCGCACCGCGTTGCTAGCAATAGTTAACGGCACGGTAAACTCCACCCGGAGCAAGATCAAATAGTCTTCCATAGGGCGTGGTCCGCGCTGGGAAGCGGGTAGATTGCTGGAGCTTAAGCGCGAGCTTAAGCCTAGAGGAATGATTGCCACTCGCAAGAGAACAGAACCCGGCTTATAGGTCAACTCACTACTTTCCTAAAAGAGCCTTGCGCCCTTCTTATGAGGCTTCGCGCCATTCTCTATTACCTTGTAAGTATCTTTACAGCACAATCACAATCAAAACCAAACTTACTCACCATACAGCATGCTATTTAGGCATATGTCCTTACGCTTGCAAACGCTAAGGATGTAAATACTAGTGATGAAATACCAGTGTTGCAAAAGCTTGGAATGCTACGCTAAGGAAGCAAATGCTAGTGCTGTAGACGTATGGGATGCCAATACCTGATCTTCAAAAGCTTTGGTTGCAAACGCCTATGCTGTATAACGCTACATGCATGCATGCAAGCTGCTCCTTGATCATGTAGTGGTGAGTATGCTTTGCAGGATGATGCATTGCTAAGGTAATGGATCTAAAGCTTTTTAGTTAACGTAAGGGCGATCTTCTGCCACAGTTACAGGGGCATCAATGCGACGACCATTGCGTTCAACGGTAAGAACTAACTGTGTGCCTGGTTTAGTTTTTGAGATCACGTCGATCAAAGCTCGCACGTTAACGATCTCTTTACCGTCCACGGCTACCACAATATCGCCAATACGGATATTTGAAAAAGCAGCAGGGCCTAGTGGATCGATATAGCGAACGAGTACGCCTTTTATGCTGTTATCTGCAATCAGGTTATCGTTCTCATCACTAATGCCAAGATAGCCACGAATAACACGACCATGTTGAATGATTTCATTCATGACTCGTACTACTAGGGCTGTAGGAACGGCAAAGCCAATACCATAGGTGCCAAAACGAGAAGACTCAATTGCAGCTGTGTTGATACCCACAAGATCGCCATTGGTATTAACGAGAGCACCACCTGAGTTGCCGCTGTTGATTGGAGCATCAGTCTGAATTAAGTCTTGTAGCCCCTCGCGAATATTCATACGCTCACGAGTTAACAGACCTGATCCAGTACGCGCAGTAGCTGAAATAATACCGTGAGTTACAGTAAGGCCTAGATTATTTGGATTGCCAATAGCTAGAACAATATCGCCAACGGCTGGCTTGTATTTGTTATTAATTTCTATTGGAGTGAGATTGTGGGCATTGATCTTTAAGATCGCAATGTCAGTACGTCGATCAAAACCTACAATAAAGGCCTGATGGAGCTTGCCATCGGATGTTTGAGCCCATAGAGCATGATTAGGCTCGTTTAACGATGGGATGACATGATAGTTAGTGACGATATAGCCGTTTGAAGACATGATCACGCCAGAGGCAGAAGTGGTGATTTCGCCACGGTTCTTATCTATACCGGTATAGTCATGGTTGAGCTTAGAGACATAGATGTTCACAACACTATGTGAGGCACGGCCAACAGCATAGGAAAAAGACTTAATATCTCGTCCAGAGTTATAGATATTATTACCAAAAGACTCACCGAGTTCAGGTTGGACTTTGACTACAACTCCAGCAGCAATTAGTCCCAATACGATAGGGATTAGTCCAAGTTTGAACCAAGGTCTTTTATAAAAGTTGACCTTATTACTCATAGAAAAGTCCCTATAAGATGAAACCAACTATCTTGATAGTTACATTATGTTCACTAGCAGTGCCAAAACAATAATTTGACGCCCTGCAAACTATTATGCCAGAGAGATGCAAAAACTAAGCAAGCATATTGTTAAAGATCTTATTGCAAGCTTGAGATGCTATTAATAGGCACACTGCACTTAGCTAAAAAAGCTAAGCAAGATGCCTTTTATGAATGACATAAGATAGGGCATATGCCTTAAAAACGAAAAAGCCGGGATATGAGCCCGGCTTTATTTGAGTAAGATTTTTTGTATTAGAAGAACTGTTAAGTACAGAAAATCGTTTGTGCCAATATAGCTATGTTAGATTATGCCCATAATCAACCTCATGTGTGGCTTCTTATGAGCATGCTCTATGAGAACGAGTAGCTATGCTAAAAGATTAGCCACGGATTGTTACGTAGATAGCCTGATCACCACGCTCGATGCGTAAGGCGGTGGACTTGCCCTTAGACTTGCCCATCTTCTGCTTGAGATCATTGATGTTCTTAACAGCATCGCGGTTTACAGAGGTAATAACATCACCCTTGCGCAGACCGTACTGAGCAGCTGCAGAACGTGGCTGCACCTCAGTTACCTCAACGCCACCACCATCGTGGTTGCTTAAAGTAGCACCCTCAAAGAAGGTAGAGAGCTTACCTGCATCTGAACCTTTGATCTCATCTGGCTCTTGGAGCTTAGCAGTTACAGTGAGTTCCTTGCCATCACGGAAAAGACCAATAGTAACACTGCTGTTAGCACCGATAGTTGCGATAATGGCTCTGAGCTCACCAAATGACTTAATCTTCTTGCCGTTTACAGAGGTGATGATATCGCCTGCCTTAATGCCAGCCTTAGCAGCAGCACCATCGGCCACAACCTCGTTAACAAATGCACCAGCCTTACCCTTGTAACCGAAGTTTTCTGCTAAATCTGGGGTCAGCTCAGTACCGATAACGCCTAAGGTGCCACGACGTACTTCACCGTAGTTCTTAAGCTGATCGATAACAGTCTTAACCATATCTACAGGAATGGCAAAACCAATACCGATGTTGCCTCCATTAGGGCCTAAGATGGCGGTATTAATACCCACTAACTCGCCTCTTAAGTTTACTAAGGCACCACCAGAGTTACCTGAGTTAATAGCAGCGTCAGTCTGAATGAAGTTCTCGATGTTTTCAATGTTCAGACCAGTACGGCCTAAAGCTGAGACAATACCTGATGTCACAGTCTGACCAAGGCCAAATGGATTACCAATTGCAACTACGAAGTCACCAACTTCCATATTGCCATTGGCTTCAAAAGGCAGGGCAGTTAGGTTTTCAAAATCTTTAAGCTTTAACAGAGCTAAGTCAGTGTGAGGATCAGAGCCGATTTTCTTGGCATCGTACTCACGACCATCGGACAGAGCTACGCGAATCTCTGAGGCATCGTCAACCACGTGGTGGTTGGTAACAATATAGCCTTCCTTGGCATCAATGATGACACCAGAGCCTAAAGCACGGAACTCTCTTTGACGGTTCTGATTGTTAAACTGAGGGAACATGAAGCGGAACTCCTCAGGGATATCAAACATAGGAGTAACCTGTTTGGTACCCTTTACGGAGATGTTCACCACTGCAGGGATAACGTTCTTTAACATTGGAGCTAATGAAGGCTCGCCTTGGGCATTCTCCATAGCGCTGATTAAAGGACGCGCATCTGCAGCAAAAGCAGTGTTAACAGAAGAAGCGACTAAGGTAAGGCCAGCAAGAGCGATGGCAGCAGCAGATAACTTTAAAGACTTCATTTTTAATTTCCCGCAAACTGATAGCACTATCAAGCAGAGTATTGGGCACTGAACTCAAGAAGATAAAGGCATTAAATATAACTCTTGAGATCACTGGCCAAAACACTGTTGATAGCTATGATAAATCAGTGTTGTTAGCCATCAGCATAGGCTTTTGGATAACAATATTTTCTTGGGCATAAGTAGAGTAAATGACTTGACCTTGTAGTCATATTTAGGTGCTAAAAGACTACTAAGAACTCAACTTATACCTAACGTGTACCTTAGTAAATGTAGTCTTGGACTTCTTTACTCTATGTGCTTAGAGCAATGTCTAATATAAGGCTACATAAAGCTATGTTTTGAATTGCCTTAAGCTTACTAGGCTAGGTGCTCTGCAGGGCACTGTGATTCAAAACTGCGGATATGATCATCATTCGGCACATGATTAATCTTATAGTGTCTTTCTTAGCAAATACTTAGCAAGATCACACTTTTTTGTTAATTAGTTATTTATTTATGTGAAAGAAAGGTAAGTAACAAAGTGGCTCATTCTATCAAAATGGCGTAAATATCAGCTTGAAATAAGATATGTAAGACTCACTTGGCACGCTGATGTGAAGATAAAAAACTTATCTTGTTATCAGGAGAGGCTTTCTAAAGATGCCTTCATTTAGTTTGCAAGTATGGGATCTAACAGGCGATCTTCTTTAGTAAAGAATAATGCAAGCATACAAGGGATTTGATTAGCGATACTTGTTTTGCAGCTGATGTGTGCTTTAAGGTCGATGTGCGGGCGCTGTGAGTAAGAGGTGCTGTAGTGATGCGTAATTCAAAAAAAAGCCCACTTTAGATTGCAGCGGGCTTTCGGCGTAAGCGAGACTTGATAACTCGCTCATAGTCACATGCTTATAATGAACTGACTTACGGGCTTTCATTGCTAACGCTAGAGATTTATTTGCTAACTATCTTTAGAGCTATTGTGTAGCTGTGGTAGTGACGGTGGATTAGTATCAAATATCCCGTAATGTGCCTACTAGATACAATATGTACAGAAAAGAGCATATATGCCCCAAAATAATGCACAGATAACCTACATCATGGTGCATAAACTTGTCTTTTGCTTATGCTTAACTGAAAATGTGTACACATCTTAACGTTCACATATCTGCAGTTTGACTGTAGCGTGGGACAACAAGTTGAGGGTCTTAACTTTATACAGATCAAAATGTCTTAATGTTTTGAGCAACATGTCGATGCCATTGATGAGCTTGTAACTTAAACAGAGTAATGATTTGTACAAAACGATCCGTCATACATCAGTCTTGATGACTGTGCTTTTGGGTATGTATGCACGCGCATGCATGTGGAATTATAAGCGGATTGATATCTACAGTCCGTATTAGGAAGTTTTTATGAAGTTCTTAAGTAAAAAGACTCTTCTTTCAGCTGCCTTAGCTGTTGTATTCGGAGCTACTTCTTTATCAGCTGTTGATGCCGCTCCACTGTCACGTAAGCCACAGGACAATGTGTTCTTTGCCACTTCTACTGAGCCTTTAGGTCTTGATCCAGCATTAGTTGACGATAATGATTCTGGCAACATCAATGCTAATCTTTACGAGTCACTCTTAAAGTTCAAAGCTGACAATACCGAGATCGAGCCATGCTTGGCAGAGAGCTGGACTATCTCTGAGGACGGCACTGTATACACTTTCAAACTCCGTCAGGGCGTTAAGTTCCACGATGGCACTGAGTTTGATGCTGAGGCCGTTAAGTTCAACTTCGATCGTCAGAGCCCAGAGAACTTAGTTCCTAAGATGTCATATGCTCCACTGGTATTTGCTGGTGTAAAGAGCACTGAAGTTGTCGACAAGTACACCGTTAAGGTAACTCTTGCTGAGAGCTCCACTCCATTCCTGCGCAACATGGCCATGTGCTTTGCTGCTCCAATCGCTTCCCCAACCGCTTTAAAGAAGCACAACAATAACTTAATGGAGAACCCAGCTGGTACTGGTCCATACAAGTTAGTTGCTTGGGACAAGGGTCAGCAGCTGATCTTAACTACCAATGAAGATTATTGGGGTGCCAAGCCACCAGTGCAGAACGTTATCTACCGCATTATGAAGGAAACCTCTGCTCGTGTAGTTGCTTTAAACAACGGTGAGGCTGACATCATCAACGGTATCGATGCTAACGTTATCGACCAAATTAAGCAGGGCGGCAACGTCGTGTTTGAGGCTGAGGGTAATAACACTAACTACATGGTATACAACTGCCGTGATGGTTATTTAACTCAGGATTTAGCTGTACGTAAGGCTATTTCTCAGGCTATCAATGTTCCTGAGATGGTAGAGTCCTTATACAAGGGTTACGCTACTTACGCTCCTTCATACTTCCCAACCTTCATGGCAGGCTACGACCCTAACTTAAAGGGCGCTGAGTACAACCCAGAAGCTGCTAAGAAGTTCTTTGCAGAAAAGGGCATCAAGGAGCTGACCATTCTTGCCTACTCCAACTCCCGTATCTACAACACTGTTGGTGGTCAGGTATTAGCTGAGGCTGTTCAGGCTTATTTAGCTAAGGTTGGCGTTAAGGCTAAGATCGACGTTTACGACTGGTCAACCTTCAAGTCCAAGCTCTTAACCGACAAGTGGGATCTCACCTTCGTCGGTTGGATTGGTGACAATGGTGATCCTGATAACTTCATCAATATCTTCTCTTCAAGCGACCCAATCTCTAACCAGGGCTTATGGGTTAACGAAGAGTTCAATACCTTAATCAAGGATGCAACTCATGTTGCTGATGGTGAGGATCGCGTTAAGTTATACAAGCGTGCTGCTGAGATCTTAAACGAGGATTTACCTATCTTAACTATCTCCCACGCTAAGACTTTAGCTGCTCACCGTCCAAACATTTCAGGTAAGTTCACTCACCCAATTGGTCTGCAGTTCTTTAACTTAGTTGAAAAGAAGTAATTCAGACTTTATCGCTTAAGCTAGGTTATTCTTTAGCAACAGCATAATCAGGCGCGATTAATGAGCGCTTACAAAGGCAAATGAGGGCTACATTTTGTAGCAACCATTTGCCTTTTTTGTGCCTAAAAATAGCTCGGTAAATTCACCCTCATTAGGCCTATGATGATCGATAGAGGTTGTTTTATAAGTATGGGTTACATGCAGAGATCATGGGTAAAGGCATAAGAAGTTGAGTGAAAGTGGTTTGACTTTTTAAGATCTTAGTAATTTGAGATCGCAAGATCTTATCTTTGCTATCGGCTCTGATCTTTTGATGGATAAGATCGCCACAGTTCATGTTGAGATCAGAGATGCAGCTTAACAGTATGATCTTTTTTACCAAAGGATCGTCTCTTAGGTGTAGGTTTGTATTTGGTTATCTAAGATCTTGATTGGGAAACAGTGGTTAATAGTTTGGCGATCTACGATCTTGATTGGGAAACAGCGTTTAATAGTGTAGCGATCTACGATCTTGATTGGGAAACAGTGGTTAATAGTTTGGCGATCTACGATCTTAAACAGGGCAATTTATAAAATTTTTTTGTGACGAGATCATGGTTTTTGAAAAAAAGTTTTGTGGATTAGAAATAACCTATTGATTCTAAAATTGGTTGTTAAATAAACAATTGCAATGTATCTATGAAAGAGATATTTGATCAATTTGCGCTCAGTCAAAGATGGCGTAATTAAAGATTAATTCGCGTCAAATATGACTTTGCTATGAACGTAACATCAAAAATAAACTAGTGCATTTGGTCTCTATGGTGTATCTAGGAAAGTGGGCGAGTGAAAGGTTATCTCGCTCATCAGCTTCAAAATGGTATGCCTAGGTACCAAGAAATCTAGACATTGCATGCATGTTTAGGTCTCTTTTCATTGAGTTAAGTACGCGCATCAATTAAAATGCTTCATTAGAGTATGCCTAGTTTTAAAAGATACTCATACTAAGCATGGATCTTTAAGGAAAAGTGCAATTATCCTATAAGATCACGCAGCGCTTATATAAGCGATCGCGGCTCTCGTTTGCTTGTTTAAACATAGTTTGAATATTGAGTGGTGTGCAACCGCTCTGACGGCTAGTTCCGTATTGGCTCAATCTTAGGAGAGAGTCTGATCTGACGATCTTATAAGATCAGACATCATGTAACGCTGTATTTAATTAGATAAAAACGGTGATCTTTTCACGCTGAGATCTTAAGCAGCACTCAAGGTATATGGAGTAGATTGAAGGTCATTAAAGTTGGACCTAAATTTATGCCTTAGTAAACGCTATAACATTACCTTACATACTCTTCGTTAGTTGCCATGACTTCATACGTGCTTAAGCAAGTACAAGTGTCCCAAGATGAATGGATGATCAAGCTTGCTTGCCTATCTTGTGAGTAATAGCTCCGTCTTATTGCCCCTCATCTTAATCAGCAACATTTGAGTGCTGCCTTGTTCTTGTTTGTTTGCTCATTTAGTCATTGTTACTAAAAATCTTGAGCCTATGCGTAGCTATTTTTATAAGTTCTAGAAGGATACTTTGGGATGTCTGCTTTGACCCATATTCCCGTTTTGCTACATGAGTGCATGGACGGACTGAATATCAAGGCCGATGGTGTTTATATTGATGGCACTTTTGGTCGTGGTGGTCACTCAAGACAGATCCTCTCAAAGCTCGGCCCAAATGGCCGACTCATTGGTCTTGATCGTGATTTAACTGCAGTTGCAGTTGGTCGTGAGCTTGAAAAAGAAGATCCACGTTTTTCAATTATCCATACTCCATTCTCTCGTTTAGCCGATGTTTGTGAGGAGCTAGATTTAGTCGGCAAAATCGATGGTATTTTGCTTGATATCGGTGTTTCCTCGCCACAGCTAGATGATGGTCAAAGAGGTTTTTCTTTTGATAAGGAAGGCCCTTTAGATATGCGTATGGATCAATCTGCTCCTAAGTCTGCTCAGAGCGTAATCTCTGAATATGACGAAAAGCAGCTGAGCTACATCTTCAAGGTATATGGTGAAGAGCGCTTTGCTACCAAGGTAGCTCGTGCCATCGTCCGTCGCCGTGAAGAGCAGCCATTTACCAATACTAAAGATTTAGCTGCGGTGATTGCAGCAGCCATTCCAGGCAAGCCAACACCAAAGCACAAAGCAACTCGCTGTTTCCAGGCATTGCGTATTGAGGTCAACTCAGAACTTGATGAGTTAAAGCAGGCACTAAAGTCCGCAATTGGAGTGTTAGCTCCTCAAGGACGCCTGTGTGTGATCTCTTTCCACTCTCTTGAAGATCGTATTGTTAAGACCTTCTTTAGAGAGGAAAGTGAAGGTGAAAAGGTGCCATCATCAGTTCCTTTAACTAGTGCTGAGCTAGATCGTTTACGCAGACAGACTGCCACCTTAGATACAGTGGGTCATGCAATTAAAGCTTCACCAGAAGAACTTGCTCTAAACGTGCGTTCACGTAGTGCAACTTTACGTGTAGCCGAGCGTTTGGCAGCTGGGGATTAATAGATGAATAACTTCATGCATCATAATCGTGATCGTCTTGATGATAATGAGCTCTTCTCATTAGGTTCAAGTGTTGATAGCGATAACAATGCATCCTTAATCAGCTTAGGATCTGTGGACTATACTGATAGTGCTCGTACTCAAGCCCCAAGTGTAGATAGTGGCATGGGTAAGATCGCTCAGTCAGCATCATCAGTTGCAGACCATGCTGTCTCTTCACTTGCCTCCACTTTTGCCAACCTCTTAAAGTCAGATGGCAACGAGCGTGATGCATCTTTAAACGAAGAGGATTTAAAGCTCGTTTCACACCACGATGCTTTAGATATGAAGCTTGAGATTGTAGATAGCTCCTTAAGCTTCAATGCTAATGATGATGACAATATCTTTAAGCTAGACGACAACTTTGTTTCTAACGATGAAGTTAAGTCAGATACAGATGATGTTGCTGATGAGCTTGACGATGAGATTAGTTTAGATGGCGAGAATGCTCAAAAGAGCACTATCGACAATCTCTCTCCTGATGGTTCTTCCATTGGCAATGGTATTGAGATTACCCATTTAGGCGATAATACTGACCCTCACTCAGGTTACGTTATTTTAGATGCAGAGCAAGAGCAGCGCTATGCAAACAATCGTGAGCGTATCTCAGCTGGCGTTTCTGACATCTTAACCTTAAAGGAAGATAAACGTTCTTCAGCCATGTTCACCTTAATCGAGCGTGATTTAGGCATGATTGAAGAGCGTCGTCGTCAGAGCAATGTTTTATCTCAAGAAGAAGAGATCTCAGGCTCTGCAGAAGTTGAAGACTTTGTAACTGGCAATATTACTATTGTCGAAGAAGCTAGAATGACCGGTACCGATTCAGGTGCTCGTGTAAGTTCAGCTGCAGCTTCATCAGGCGTTAGCATTAGCGTAGAGGATGAAGATGACTTTGAGACGGTTGAGGGTGCTAATACTAAGCGCACTTATGGCAGCACCTTAACCATCTCAGATGATTACGGCACTAAGCGTGAGCAGCGTCTTTTACCAATGCTCCTTGGTGAGTTTGGCAATAACTGGCTTACTTACTCTTTAGCTATTACCGTGTGTGCATTGTGCTTGTTTAAGGTTTATCAGGTGCAAGATACTCGCGATTTAACCGCTCGCCTCAATGAGGTTCGTTTTACTAACGAAGAGCTTGAAAAGCAGCAGCTCATCTTAATTGCGCAAAAACAGCGTTTATCTGAGCATGCCTCGATTCGTACTGTGGCATCAGGTCAAATGAACATGTCCTCACCACGTACTGAAAATGAGGTGGTTATCTCCTTAAAATAAGCGTGCCTTAAAGTGCACATAAAGCAAAAAAACGCAGTTGACCCCATGGCCGCTGCGTTTTTTTGTGCCTATCGCTATGTGAAATTGCTTTTGCTTAGTAATGTTACTCAAACCATAAGACGTTAAGCATCCATCAAATCAGCCGTAAATTGCTCCTTCAGGAACCAAACTACTAAAATCACAGCGGCACAAGCAGTCATCTAAACTCAGTTTAGGTTTTTGACTGCTGAAAATGGCAGATATGTTGGCCTAAATGGTATTACTAATGGGCAATTTTAGCGTAATGCGTCCTATGAGCATGTTTTGCCTTATAATTCATGTTTCATCATATACCATGCCCATAGTGTGTGCGCTATGCATATAAAGGGTGACGTGAGTGTGGTGCGTTATCTGAGACTAAAACTCATAGACAACTTACGTCATCTATAGCCAAGCTTACTTTAATGGCAGATTAAGATAGCCTAAGATGTTCTTAAGCGCAGTGCTGCAGCAATTAACGAGGTAGAGCCTAGCTAGGCTCAGCCGAACTTAGCTCATCAAGCAAGGCACAGCCTAGCTAGGCTAAGCTGAACTTAGCCAAGCAAGCAAGGCCTAGCCTAGCCTAGCCAGGCCAAGCCGAACTTAGCCCATCAAGCAAGGCAAATGCTAACTTAGCAGGCTTGTGTAAGCTTTGCTAAACTAGATGCGCTGCCAAGCTTAGCCTAGATGCATGTGGCATGTTGCTTTATGGTGTGATATTGCAATCGTTTCTTTATCGGATAAGCATATGTCGTTGTTTAACTTCATGTCTAAATTAAAAGCTGGAGCTTTGTCTAAAGGCGGCCGTGGCGCAAATGCACGTCGTCAAGGTAGACAGGGGCAGTCTTTTAACAATTCGCTATCCGTTAGCAACGAAGTGTCTGCGCTGAATAAAGAAGTAGATCTTGCAGAGGGTAGTGAGCAGGGTAGTAGTCAGTATTACAAGCTGACATTTTTTAGAATTACCATTATCTGGATGGTTATTTTTGCCTCCATCTCTTTGTTAGTGGGACGACTCATGTGGATTCAGATCATTAATCCAGAGCGTCTCATTAAAGAGGGTGAAAGCCGCACTATTCGTCATTATGTCAATGAGCCTGCTCGCGGTCTGATTACTGATCGTAACGGCAAGATCTTGGCTCTTTCTGTGCCTTCAAAGTCTGTAGTGGCAGATGCCAAAATCTTAAATGACAAAAAGGTTACCCATAACGCAGAACTGCTGCGAAAGATCGCATCCATCTTAGAGATTGATCCTAAAGAGCTCTTTGATAAGATTTCCAATGAAGAGCGTCGTTATGTGCGCTTAAAGCAATACTTGATGCTCAATAAGGCTCGTGAGTTAGAGCGTTTAGATGTGCCTGGTCTGACCATCTCCGATAACTACCAGCGTTATTACACAACTGGCCCTGTTAATGCCCACTTAGTTGGCTTTGTTAATAGTGAAGGTAATGGTGTATATGGTATTGAAGCAAGCTTTAACGAGTTCTTATCCTCATCACCATCTAAGGTTAAGGCCAAAAAAGATCTTGAAGGCCATGTAATTGAAAACTTAGGCGTGGTCAAAGAGGGTAAAGTGGGTGGTAACCTTGTCTTAAGCGTAGATGACCGTCTGCAAACCTTTGCCTATGAGGCATTAGAAAAGACCGTTAATAAGTTTCAGGCTGAATATGCATCAGCTGTCATGATGGATGTTAAGACTGGTGAAGTTATGGCTATGGTTAACTTCCCAAGCTTTGATCCAAATGATCGTTCGGTCTTTAACGCATCTTTAGCACGTAACCGTACCATTACCGATACCTTTGAGCCTGGTTCTACGATTAAACCAATTATCGCTTTAGGTGCCTTAGAGTCAGGCATGGTTACTTGGAACGAGACTTTTGATACCCATCCATATGTTGTAAATGGCAAGAGAATTACTGATAGCCATAAGATGGATAGCGGTAAGCTCTTTGACATCTTAGAGCATTCTTCCAATATTGGTATGGCGCATATTGGTCAGCGTATTGGTCAAGGTCCAATGATTTCCATGCTGGAGCGTTTTGGCTTTGGCTCAAATACTAACTCAGGTCTTGCTGGTGAGGTTAATGGCAATATCAACGCTAACCGTACATTCTGGTCTGAGATCGATAAGGCTACTTTTGCTTATGGTTACGGTTTAACTGTGACTTCGCTGCAGTTGGCCTCTTCTTATGCAACCTTAGCAAATTACGGTGCCAAGGTACCAGTTAGTATTTTAAGAACGGTTGAAACTCCAAAATATCAGCAGGTTGCTAATATTACTGAAATCCGTCGCATGCATACTGCGCTCAAGGGCGTAGTTGATCGTGGCTCTGGTCGTCGTGCTGCCATTACCCGCTATATCATTGCAGGCAAGACTGGTACTGCCCACATTGCGCGTGACGGTGCCTACGCCAATGAGTACGTATCCTCATTCGTAGGTTTTGGACCGCTTTCAGATCCTCGTTTTGCCTTGGTTATTGTAGTCTTTAGACCTCAAGCAGTAAGTCATTTCGGTGGTGCCGTAAATGGTATGGCATTCAATGAAATCATGACCAAAGCTCTACAGCTGTATAACATTCCTCCAGATAAGACTGAAGAGGAGCTTGCAAAGCTTGAGTAATCAAGGTCTTTATGCCGCTTATAAGATAAGCTTGCATAAGCGGAAGATAAGGCAGCAAAAGCGGTTAAAATATGCTGTTGCACAAAACAAATTTAAATTATCCTCGCTGAGCTATTAGTAACTTAGTTTGGATTGATTGTATGAGGCAAACTTAAGCTATGGTTTGTCTTGCAAAGAATTAAGCTGTAGTTAATAGGATAGGGACTAAAGTTCTTATTCTCCTGCAGGCCGAAAGGCGCATTGATTGGAATCGTTGTATGAAGTTTGAAGGTACTCTTGCTAGTGTATGCGACTACTTGGAGATTTCTCAGGTTTTCAATGAGCGTGTGCGCGAGTTCTTACCTCGTATCGTAGTTACTGGTATTGAGTGCGACTCTCGTCGCGTCACTAAGGGCACCATCTACTACGCTAAAAAGGGTGCGCACTATAATCCTTTTGATCACATTGAAGAGATCAAGCAAAAGGGTGCAGTTGCGATTTTGATTGATGCTCCTGAAGATCAAGTCAGCGGTTTTCCTTTAGAGACTATCGATGCAGACAAGGCTGCTGCAGGTGAGGCTTTAAAGTCTAGCAATTACGAGCCGAATACTGAGACTAAGGATACTTTATCTCGTCTCAAGCGCTCTGGTTATTGCGTCATTAACAAGTATCAGTCTAATCAGGATTTAGCTGTAAGCGACTATCATGCAACTGATGATAGTGAAGAGGCTCGTATCATTGCTGAGGCTAAGATGCTGCGCATTGTGCTACCTCGTGGCAAGAGCCTGTCAGGTTTAGCTGGCTTTATCTATGGTAATCCATCTGAGAAGTTACGCCTCATCGGTGTTACTGGCACTAACGGCAAGAGCACTATTACTAACTTGATTGCTCAGATGCTTAATAAGTGTGGTCACAAGTGCGCAGTATTTGGCACCTTAGGTTATGGTTTTGTCGATAATCTCCAAAAGTCAGCCAACACCACCATGGATGCTATTTCTCTGCAGCGTGAGCTCGCTAGTTTTGTTGAGCAAGGTGCTGATTATGCGGTGCTTGAGGTGTCATCGATTGGCTACTGTGAAGGTCGCGTAGCAGGGCTATCTTTTTATGCTGGTGCTTTTAGTAACCTTAGCCGTGATCATCTTGATTATCACGAGACTATGGAAGATTACTTCTGCTCTAAGCTCAACTTCCTGCGCACCATTCCTCCTGCTCGTTTAGTCTTAAACTGCAAGAATGATGTGGGTAAGCGCTATGCTGAAACCATCTCAGGTGCTTATCAGGTTAACTTAGGTCTTGATGATGTACCAAAGAGCTTGAGCCACATGCTTAACATTAAGCGTGTTTCATTCAAGCCATCTTCTTTAGAGTTACTCATCAACACTTCAGAGAAGAAGACTTCTCGTACTAATTTGAACTTGCTCGGCTACTTCAATGCAGAGAACTATGCTGTAGCTTTAGGTGTGCTTTTATCTATGGGTTACGACATCAAGCATTTGATGCGTATTACTCCTGAGTTAAAGCCAATCACTGGTCGTATGGAGTGCTTTAGTGGCGCTGATAAACCACGTCTGATTGTTGATTATGCCCATACTCCAGATGGTGTAGAGCAAGCTTTAAAGGCTGCACAGTACCATAATCAAGGTGAGGGTCGTATCTTCTCTATCGTAGGTTGTGGTGGCGATCGTGACAGTGGCAAGCGTCCTTTAATGGCCATGAAAGCCTCTGTATACTCCGATTACGCTATTTTCACTGCTGATAATCCACGTTCTGAGCCATTAGATCTCATTATCGATGACATGATGATGGCGATCGACAGTAACGCCGCTGAAAGCGCAGTTCGTAAGGCTGAAGATCTTTACGATAACTTAAAGCTCTTTGTTAATGACCTGATTGTGACTAAGAAGGCCGACAAACTTGGTCTTTTAAGCCCAAATCAGTTATCTAAGGTTAAAAGCGCCATTGATGGTACCTTGCTGACTGAGGTTAAAAACAGCTTTAAGCTCATCGAGCAGTTTGAACAACAAGAAAATGCTATCGATGGCTTTAGCTCCGAGGGCGTGTTCTTAAAGGCCATTTCTGTCTTTGAAAAGGCTGTAGCTAAGCTTAAAGAAGTATTTAGCTTTGAAGAGTACGATGACATTCGTATCAAGTCCGATAAGAGCATTGTTAACGTAGAAGAGCGAGCTGATTACTATGAGGCGCATAAGGAAAGCTTTGCTATTCCTGCCATGCTGCCTCCAGCATCTCGAGCAGATCGCAATGTCATCATCGTACATGACCGTTATCAGGCCATTCGTTTTGCTTTTGAGCATGCCAACAAGAATGACTGCGTAGTCATTGCCGGCAAGGGTCATGAGGATTATCAAATCTTCCCAGATAAGACTATCCACTTCTCAGATCGTGAGATTTGCTGTGAACTCTTAGGCATTAAGCAAGATACCAAGACAAACAGCAACTCAGACAAACCAGCAAAACAGTCTAAAAAGCCAGTCACTAAGGCAAAGGCCAAGGCATCTTCAACCAAAGCAATTGCAGCCAAGAAGCCAGCTACCAAGACCGCTTCAACCAAGGCAACTGCAGCCAAGAAGCCAGCTACCAAGGCCGCTTCAACCAAGGCAGCTGCAGCCAAGAAGGTAGCTACTACCAAGGCTGCTGCAAGCAAGGCAACTGCAGCAAAGAAGACAACAGCCACTAAGGCTACTACAGCTAAGAAGCCTGTAACTAAGGCAAGTGCCTCTAAGAATTCAGTAAAGTCAGCAGCAAAAACTGCTGCACGCAAAGCAGCTCCAAGCGCTAAAAAGAGCACTTCAGAGAGCAGCAAATAGGGATTGAATATGATTGCTTTTGCTATTCATGAGTTATTGCGACTTGCTCAAGGCGAGCTGCACATAGGAACAAAGGCTGCCCAAGAGGGTATGGATAGAAACCAAGTAATTGAGTTTGTATCCACTTCCTCTAAGGACATTAACAACGATAAAACCTTGTTTGTTCCTTTAAAGGGTGAGCGTTTTGATGCCCACGACTTCATCGGTGATGCTATTTCAAATGGCGCAAAGATTATTGCCTCATCTCGTAGTATGGATGAACTTAAGGCATCATTAGGCGATGACGCTTCAAAGCTTGATGAGGTCATGGTCTTAGAGTGTAAAGACACCTTACGTTTGCTAGGCTTAACTGGCCAGATCGTGCGTTGCAAAGCAAAAGCATTAGTCTGCGCAATTACTGGTTCTTGCGGTAAGACCACCGTTAAAGAGATGACTGCGTCAATCTTAAGCGAGCTTGGTAAGACACTTTATACCGAAGGTAACTTCAATAACGATGTGGGTGTTCCTTTAACCTTACGTCGTTTAGATGATTCTTATGACTTTGCAGTAATCGAGCAGGGTGCTAGCCATCTTGGCGATATTGAGCGTACCTGTGAGTTTGTAAAGGCTCAATACGCACTCATCACCAATGTAGGCGAGGCTCATATTATGGGCTTTGGCTCTCGTGAGGGGGTATATAAGGGCAAGTCAGAAATCTTAGATAGCCTCTTTGATCGTTACCGTCTACCTGAGCAATATGAGCCATATGATGCTGAGGCTGCTGCTAAAGCATATGTTGATGGCATTAAGGCAGCTCGTGAGCGTACCTTACATCAAAAGGGCTCTTCATCTGTTGAAGACGTAGTCTCTCGTGCCGCAGCTCACGCAAATGAGTTTTCAAATAAAGGCGGTTTCCCAACTTCAACTCCACCCGTAATGAGCATGGGTCATGGCCATGGCATGCCTCACGGCCATGGAGGTGGTCACCCAGGTGGTCACCCACCAATGGGTCACCCCGGCGGCCATCCTCATATGGCTGGACATGGTGGTGGCTGTCCTATGGGCCATGGTCACGGCGGTGGTCATCCACCAATGGGCCATCCAACCGGTCATCCACATGCTGGTGGTCACCCACATATGGGTGGTCATCCAATGGGTCATCCAGGTGGCCATGAGGGCGGTTGTCCAGTTGACCATAGCAAGATGGCAGGTCATCCACATGCAGGTGGTCACCCACATATTGGTGGTCATCCAATGGGACATGCAGCTGGCCATGATGGCGGTTGTCCAGTTGACCATAGCAAGATGGCAGGCCATCCTCATGCAGGTGGTCACCCACATATGGGCGGTCATCCAATGGGTCATCCAGTTGGCCATGAGGGCGGTTGCCCTGTTCATGGTCATAAGGCTGATATGCTGCCGCCAGGACATCCAAAGATCGATTTAACCAAGATCATGGGCGCTCATGGTGCTGATGATGCTGGTATTGCCGCAGCTGCTGCAGCTGCTGGTTGTCCTTTCCATTCTGGAAAGATGGGCAAGAGTGCCTATGAGGCTCCTAAGGCACCAAAAGCTCCTAAGCACTCTAACAAGCCATGTGCACAGATAGAGCCTTATGCCGAGCCAGGAACCGCCATTGTTCCAAGTGATAGCGAGTGGTTTGCCTCTTGGAAGCGTGACTACGAAGCTTATATGAAGGCAGGTCGTTTACTGTCATTTGGCGAGTCTGACGAGTCAGACATGCAGGTAAGTGAGATTGAGGCTAGCACTAATGGTTTAAGCTTCAGACTGCATAGCAATGATGAGCGCTTTAAGATTGATGAGAAGATCACCATCAATGCTTTAGGCCGTCATAACGCCATTAATGCAGCCGGTGCGGCTTTACTATCCATGGTCATGGGTGCTAAAGCTAGCGATGTAGTTGCAGGTCTTAGCAATACGCAAAATATGAAGGGACGTTTAACCCCAATTGAGGTCAATGACTCTTTGACTTTGATTGATGATGCTTATAACGCCTCATACAATGCAGTAATTGCAGCAGTTGATACTTTAAGCACCTTTAATGGCTCTAAGGTACTCGTCTTTGGCGATATGGGTGAACTTGGCAATGCTGAGGTTGAGTTACACGCAGCTGTTGGCGCTCATGCTAAAGACAAGATCGATCAGCTCTTATGCATTGGTCCGCTCTCACAGTACTCAGTAAAGGAAATGGGACGTAATGCGTTGCACTTTACTGACCACGATACGTTAATTACCTTCTTGAAGAGCTACCTTAAAGAAAAAGCTGATCAACATGAGCATACTACCTGTTTGGTAAAGGGCTCTCATGCTATGCAAATGGACAAGGTAGTATCAGCACTTAAAGATTACACCAAGCTCTAGTATTTGAGCTTGTGTACACAAGAGGCCCTGCTATATGCAGGGCTTCTTTATGAATATAGGACTTAGGGAAAGTACAACGGCAAGTTAACGACCAGAGTACTTAAATTAAGAGCAGCCTGACTTGATGTTAAGTTATTTTGTCAGAGCTGCGCTACTGAGCGTCGAGCTGTCAGCTCGATAGTGGAGAACTAAACATGCTCATTATGCTCGCTGAATGGCTAAGCCAATATGTGCCAGCTTTTCGCGTTTTTGAATACTTAACCTTTAGAGCAGTGTGTGCCTTGCTAACTGCATTGACCATTTCTTTATGGCTTGGTCCAAAGACTATTGAACGTCTGCAGATGTTGCACTTTGGTCAGGTAATTAGAAAGGATGGCCCTGAGAGCCATCTTAAGAAGCAGGGTACCCCAACTATGGGTGGTATCTTGATTAACTCCACCATCATGCTGACCATTTTATTATGGGCTCGTTTAGACAATATTTATGTGTGGTACACCTTAGTTACAGTCTTAGGCTATGGCCTCATTGGTTTTGCTGATGACTACTTAAAGGTAGTACGCCATGACCCACAAGGCTTGAGAGCTAAGTACAAGTATTTCTGGCAATCAGCTATCGCCTTAGGCTTAGGCTGCTGCATCTATGGCTTTGCTCAGTCTCCAGCTGAGACCACCTTAGTAGTGCCTTTCTTTAAAGAGTTCATGCCTGATATTGGCTTCCTTATCATTCCTCTGGCTTACTTTGTAATCACTGGTTCATCTAACGCGGTTAACTTAACCGACGGTTTAGATGGTCTGGCTATTTTGATTACCATTACTGTAGCAGCAGGTTTGGGCATCATCGCTTGGGCTACTTCAAACTATAACTTTGCACAGTACCTGTACATTCCTCATGTGCCTTTGGCATCTGAGTTGGTAATTGCTTGCGTGGCTATCATCGGAGCTGGTTTAGGCTTCTTATGGTTTAACACCTACCCAGCTGAGATGTTCATGGGTGATGTAGGTTCCTTATCTTTAGGCGCTACATTAGGTATCATTGCTGTGCTCATTCGTGAGGAGTTCTTACTCTTCATTATGGGTTTCATCTTTGTTGCCGAGACCTTAAGCGTTATTTTACAGGTTGGTTCATTCCGCCTGAGAGGTACTCGTATTTTCCGTATGGCTCCAATCCACCACCACTTTGAAAAGGGTGGTTGGCCAGAGCCTCGCGTGATCATCCGCTTTTGGATTATCACTATCATCTTAGTACTCTTAGGCTTAGTAACCTTAAAGTTACGTTAAGCCAGCTAAATGAGATTGGTTTTTGTTGCTTTAGACCATGGCCAGATTAGGGCCATGGGATAAGTTAATCTTTATGTCATAGGCGCTCACAAGTGGAGCGGAGATTCAAAATGGACAAATTTCAGGGTAAAAAGGTTGCAGTTGTAGGTCTTGGTATCTCCAACATTGCTGTGATTTCATATCTGCTCAAGCACGACTTAAAGCAGCTGTCTGTTTTTGATACCCGTACAAATCCACCACATGCTGAGGAAGTACCTCGCGGTGTTGATATCAACTTTGGTCCTTTAAACGCTGAGCACTTAAGCTCTTATGACATGTTAGTGGTAAGCCCTGGCTTATCCATCAACACCAAGGAGATTAAGGCAGCTGCAGATGCAGGTGTCGAGGTAGTAGGCGACGTTGAGCTATTTGCTCGTGAGGTTAAAGCTCCAGTAGTTGCAATTACTGGTTCTAATGGTAAGTCCACTGTAACCGCTTTAGTTAGCTACATGTTTGAAAAGGCCGGTATCAAGGCAGCAATCGGAGCTAACTTTGGTAATGCCGTCTTTGACATTCTTTCAGATAGCAATGAGGCCTATGTTTTAGAGCTGTCATCTTTTGAACTTGAGACTACCTCAAGCTTAAAGCTTGCAGCCTGTGTAAATCTCAACGTATCTGAAGATCACCTTGATCGTTATGATGGTGATATTGAGAAGTATGCTGAGGCTAAGCGCCGTATCTTTGCCCACTGCGAGAAGATTATCGTTAACCGCGATGATAAGCGTACTTATCCAATCAAGGATGAAGAGAAGCAGCATATCTACGCTAGCTTTGGCCTAAATAATCAAGAGTATGGTCGTGAGGTTACTGAAAACACCGTGTACCTGTGCGTAAACGGTGAGCGCATTATGGATGCTCGTGACCTTATTATCTGCGGTACTCACAATGAGTTAAATGCATTAGCAGCTATGGCTTTAGCTGATGCAGCTGGTATTCCTCGTGATGTACAGATTCAGGCCTTAAAGACCTTCAATGGTTTAGAGCACCGTTGTCAGTTAGTGCGCATCCTTGAGGGTGTTTCTTACTATAACGACTCTAAGGCTACTAATGTTGCATCTGCAGAGGCAGCTATTACAGGTCTGAGCTCACGTCACAAGAATGGCATCTTGCTCCTGGCAGGCGGTATTGGTAAGGGTCAAGACTTTAGTCCATTAAAGCGCTATTTAGGCAAGGAGATTAAGAAAGTCTTCTGCTTTGGCCGTGATGCCGATAAGCTCTTAGCTTTAGATAAAGAGCGCTGTGTGAGCGTTATGAATATGCGTCAGGCCCTGCGCATGGCAAGTGAAGAGGCTAGCGATGGTCAGGCTATTTTATTAAGCCCTGCATGCGCCTCTTTAGATCAGTTCAAGGGTTTTGATGAGCGCGGCCGCGTCTTCGTTGACTTAGTTAATTCCATTAAGTAATCAAGCTTAAGCTTAGGCTAGTATCACTTAGCCATTGAAGTTTGTTTTAGCTATCTAGCTTTAGTTATATATGGCTAGATAGTAGTCGTTCTCCTATACTGCTTTGCCTCTAGATAGGTGCTATAGCCATGTCAGAACATAAGTTCAAGATTGATCAACACACTAAACACGTCGTTCACTTCGATCGCGTCATTATCTTTACTGCGTTGTTGCTGATCTTGATCTCTATCGTGCTGATTTCATCTGCTTCAGTACAAGAGGCATTTACCACTAAAGGTGACTCTTACTATTATTTCAAGCGTCAATTAGTCTTTGTCTCCGTGGCTGTAGTATGGGGGCTATTGATGACATCAATCCCCTCCAAAGCGTGGTTTGATGCGGCCTTGCCCTTACTAGGTATAGCCTTGTTCTTGATGGTGCTAGTGCTCATCATAGGACGTGAGGTTAATGAGGCTAAGCGCTGGATTGCTATAGGACCAATTAATTTACAGCCAGCAGAAATCTTGAAGCTGGTGTGGATTATTTACTTCTCTAGCTATGCTAGCCGTAAGATTGAGATGGTGCGTCACGAGAAAGCAGGCTTTATTAAGCCAATGATGTTCTTAGTGGGTATTTCATTCTTACTCTTGCTGCAGCCAGACTTTGGTTCCTTAGTAGTAGTGACCGCCATTACCTTCGGTATTTTGTTTGTAGCTGGTGCAGGTCTATTAAAGTATCTTATTACACTGTGCTTTGTGGCTGCTGCTGGCGGCCTTATGATTATCTTCCAGCCGTACCGTATTGCACGTGTGACCTCCTTCTTAGACCCATGGCAAGATCGCTTTGGCTCAGGCTATCAGCTTACCCAATCTCTAATGGCATTCGGTCGAGGTGGTTTAACTGGCGATGGTATTGGTAACTCTATCCACAAGTTAGGTTATTTGCCTGAGGCACATACTGACTTCATCACTTCAATCTTGGGTGAAGAGTGTGGCTTTATTGGCGTATGCTTTGTGATTTTCTTAGAGTTCATCATTGTTACAAAGGCTATTATCTTAGCCACACGCATTTTACGTCAGAGAGCTCAGTTCCAAGGCTATGTGGCCTTTGCGATTGGTTTATTCTTCTGTTTGCAGACTGTAATTAACATAGGTGCAGCCTCAGGTGGTCTGCCAACTAAAGGTCTTACATTGCCATTGGTATCTTATGGTGGTTCATCCTTGGTAGTCTGTATTTGGGCAGTGGCCATACTTTTGCGCATCGATTATGAATGGCGTACAGAACAGCTTGGCGAGTTTAAATACAATAATTAGCTTGTATAGGCGAGCCTAAGTAATACGCAGCAAGTTGGGCTCTTAATTGAATCTGTAGAAGTAATGGTCTAAGTCATATTGCTACAGTAAGAATTATGGATACTTAACTGAGTAGCACTTATCTAAGGTAAGTGAAAATTAGGACAAAATCATTAGAGGGTACTATGAGCAAGAGAGTTTTAGTCATGGCTGGCGGCACCGGCGGCCATGTATTCCCTGCAATGGCTATCGTAAAAGAGCTGCAGTCACGTGGCCATACTGTTGAGTGGCTCGGTACCCGTGGCCGTATTGAAGAGCGTGTAGTACCAGCTGCAGGCATTAATATTCACTATATTGATGTCAAAGGTGTGCGTCGTAACGGCATTATGTCTTTGTTAAAGGCTCCGTTTATGGTGATGCATGCTGTATCTCAGGCCAAGAAAGTCATTAAAGAGTTTAAGCCAGATGTGGTTATTGGCTTTGGTGGCTATGCTTCAGGACCTGGTGGTGTTGCAGCCTCTTTAAGTGGTATTCCGCTTATTTTGCATGAGCAAAATGCAGCTGCAGGCTTAACCAACCGTTTGTTATCCCGCTTTGCCTCTAAGATCTTACTCGGCGTGGGCAATGCCTTTAATGGCCCAAAAGTAGAAAGTGTAGGTAATCCTGTACGTTCTGAGATTCTTGCCTTGCATAGTCAAGAGCGCAGCTTTGAGCGCGAGGATGGTAAGACTCGCATCTTGGTAATTGGCGGTTCATTAGGCGCAGTTGCTTTAAATAAAGCAGTGCCAGCAGCTTTAGAAGACTTTAATGACAATGAGGTCAGTGTCTTCCATCAGTGTGGTAAAGACCGCTCAGAGGAAACAGCTCAGCTCTACAAGAATGTAAAGTGCGAGTTTGTAACTTCAGACTTTGTTGAGGATATGGCCTCTGCCTATCGTAATGCCGACTTAATCATCTGTCGTGCGGGCGCTTCTACTGTCTCTGAGGTGAGCGCAGCAAAGCTACCTGCTATCTTTGTTCCGCTGCCAACTGCTGTAGATGATCATCAGACCAAAAATGCCCAGTCTTTAGTTTCAGTTGGCGCAGCAAAGCTGCTTCCACAGTCTGAGCTTACAAGTGAGGCTCTCCATCAGCTGATCGTAGAGCTAAGAAATCCTCAGATTCTCAAGGCTATGTCCGAGGCTGCTGCAAAAGCTGCCAAGCTTGATGCAACCACTCGTGTAGCTGATATTGCTGAAGAGCTCGCCAACAAGTAGAGCCAACTAAACAGCTCTTAGTGCTGCGCTGCAATGACAGAGTCTTTTGGCGTACTGCGCAGCGTTATGCCTATGTCTTATTGCGTGCCCTGCTTGTAGCATGCAAGTCTATTGCACACCCAGCTTGCTGCATGCAAGTCTATTGCACCCCCAGCTTGTTGCTTGCCAAGCCTATTGAAAACTCAGGTTATTGCTAGCCAAGCTTATTGCACACCCAGCTTTTTAGCTGGGTTTTGCTTATATATGCTGTCAAAGACATCCATTCTTAACGTCTTTATGGATTTGCTGTTAATTGCTCTCGTTTTGGGACTGTGCAGGGCATAAATAATGAGGGTGAATTAACATGGCATTTGTCAGTAAGGCAATTTTAGACTAAGATCATAGTTTTGCTTTTCTATTCACTAAAGGCACTTGTCGAAAAGAAATCAGCAGTGAAAGCGCTTGTAGATACGGTTTTAATAGTGTTTATGCGTGGGCGGTGTAAGGCATTTTATAGACCTTATATTGCTGGTTGGATTTCGACAGTTGCTTTAAAGGTTAGTAGCGCTTTTATTACTAACGGCTAAGTTACGATACTTACAGTTAGTGCTTGGCATATTTTGCTTGTTTGTCTAGCAACTACTCTTTAGTCTCACGATGTTAATCTGTGGCAAAAACTAGGATTTTCGCTACCTAAAGTAGCGATTATGAGTTTTCCTAGTACATGGGATATAAGTTACTAATACTAACGCGCTAGCCATTGCTTAAATTTTTATAAGGCTGAGATAGCCTGAGATTGTTATGAACAAAATGCCTAATTTTGAAAAGGTTCCTCATATGCACAAGGTGCGTCGCATCCATTTTGTTGGTATTGGCGGCTCAGGCATGTGCGGTATTGCTGAAGTATTAAAAAATGAGGGTTATGAGGTCTCAGGCTCTGACATTGCAGATGGCAAGGTTACACAACGTTTAGCCTCTCTTGGTATTAAAATTTTTATTGGCCATAAGGCTGAAAATATTGAGGGTGCTTCGGTCGTGGTGGTATCTTCTGCTATCCACAAGGGTAACCCTGAAATCGATGCAGCCGTAGAGCGCCGTATTCCTGTGGTGCGCCGTGCCGAGATGCTAGGTGAGTTAATGCGTTACCGTTACGGCATTGCTGTAGCAGGTACTCATGGTAAAACCACTACTACCTCATTAATCTCCTCTATCTTTGCTGAAGCAGCACTGGATCCAACTTTCGTTATTGGAGGACTGCTCAACTCAGCAGGCACAAATGCACGCTTAGGCACAAGCCGCTTCTTAATTGCTGAGGCAGATGAGTCTGATGCTTCATTCTTACATCTGCAGCCAATGTTAACTGTAGTTACCAATATCGAGCCAGATCATCTTGAGACCTACGGCGGTGACTTTAATAAGTTAACTGATACCTTTGTACAGTTCCTGCACAACTTACCATTCTATGGTGTGGCTGTAGTTTGTATTGATGATCCAACTGTAGAGAGCATTATTCCAAGAATTGGTCGTCAAGTAATTACTTATGGCGTTAGTGAGAAAGCTGACTTACAGGTCACTAACTTCATTCAGATGGCGGCAGGCTCATTGTTTACTGTCAAGCGTAAGAATGGTAATGATCTAAATGTGAAGCTGCCTTTGCCAGGACTTCATATGGCCAAAAATGCTACAGCCGCGATAGCTGTGGCGCTTGAAGAAGGCATTGAAGAGAAGTTTATCTTAAGTGCTTTAGAACACTTTGAAGGTGTAGGTCGTCGCTTCCAGCGTTATGGCAGATACTTAGCGCCTAAGGGTCTAGTTAGCATTGTCGATGACTACGGGCATCACCCATCAGAGGTTAATGCAACGATTAAAGCAATTCGTGAGGGTTGGCCAACAAGACGCTTGGTCATGGTATTCCAGCCTCACCGCTATAGCCGTACCCGTGATCTCTATGAAGACTTTGTAAAGACTTTACAGCAGGTAGATGTGCTTATCTTAGTTGAGGTTTACTCTGCTGGTGAGTCTAAAATTCCTGGTGCTGATGGTCGTCATCTGTGCCACTCCATCAGATCTCAAGGTCGCATTGAACCTCACTTTGTTGAGTCTGTTCAAGAGGTGCCTGAACTGTTAGATGCATTGTGTGAAGAGGGCGATATTGTGCTTACTCAAGGTGCAGGCAATGTAGTTCAGGTTGCAGGTATGCTGACACAGCGTTGGGATAAGTCAGATCGCGATTTTATTAAGAAAGCCTAAGCATTATTTTCAATGCTGATAGTGAATGATGGGTGCTAAAAAGAATCTTGTTTAGCATCCAATCTTGCGTTTTTGTTTGTTTGCCATATATCATTCACTATAGTGCAATGTTTAGGTGTTAACCTACAGTTAAGTAGTTTCAGTATTTAGGAACGGCAAAGTGGCGATAGGAAAGCAGCGTTCACGCAGACGTAGAAGTAGAGCAGGATTTATCTTGTCTGTGCTCTTCTTTGTAGGCTTTCTCTTAGTCTCTATCAAAGGATATGAGCTACTCTTTGACTACGCTAAGTCAGAGCAGACTTTTCCGATTTCTCGTGTCACTGTTGAAGGTGAGTTTGAGTTTCTAACTAAAGAAGAGATCATTGATACTGTAGCTAAGATAGCTGCCGGTAAGAACTTGGTAGCGCTGGATCTAGCTCCTGTGCATAATGCTTTATTGCGTATGCCGTGGGTGAGCAAGGTTTCAGTAAGAAAGAAAATGCCTGACACTTTAAGCGTGGTGATTGAAGAGCATCACGCCTCAGCACGCTGGCGAAACTCAGGATATTACGATGCGCTTAGTGAAAGCGTGTTCTATCCTGATATGCAAAGATTTAATTTGCCATTAGTTACCTTAAGTGCGCAGCATGACACATTGGCCGCTGGCTTATATGCACATGCCGCGAAGTTTATTGAGATGACTAAGGGCACACAATATATGATTCGCGAAGTGCACTTAGATGCAACGCGCGGCTATCGTATATTACTTGAGGGAGATGTTTGGCTTATCTTAGGTCGTGCCGCGACAGAAGATATGCCTTTTATTCGCCTTAAACGTTTTCTTCTAGCATTCCCTCAGACCAAATTGAAGCTCAGCGAGATTTCCTATGTAGATTTGCGCTATGTCAATGGTTTTGCAGTGGGTGACCGTAATCCACCTGAAACGGTCGCGCCTCAATAGGTAATTTTGCTTTTAAGTATCTTTAGTGTTTTGTGCACGATAAGTGATTTAAGCTTCATGACGTATTAACGACAAAGACCATGCACTGAATGGCAACATATTTGTGTTTCTACCGGATAAGATTTAGCTATTTAGATAGAATGGCGATCTAAATAACTAGGTCATACAGCTATCAGGGAGTGCAACCCCTGAACAAGTCAGTCAAGAGGACAGGAGATATTGCATGTTTTTAAAAGGGGACAAGGCGGCTAAAGATCATGACAACGCCCCAGATCCTTTGGTAGCAGTCGATATTGGCACCTCTAAGATTCGTCTTATTGCAGGCAGCGTTGATGAGGAAAATATTGTAAACATCAGTTACTATGCTGAAGTGTCCTCATCAGGTGTAAGTAATTCTTCAGTAAGCAGTATCGATAAGCTTGCTGACAAGCTTGCTGAATTGATTGACGATTACGAGAATAAAACAGGTAGAACTTTCTCTCATTGCGTAATGGGCATTTCTGGTCGCCATATTGAATCATGTAATGAGTCTGGTTCCGCAACTGTTCCTACCTCATATGTAACTGTATCTGATCGTGACCATGCTATTGAAGATGTGCGTGCAATTGTCTTTGGCGAGTACAAGCATTTAATTCATCTTATTCCAAATAGCTATACTCTTTCAGGCACTACTACTCGTGATGACCCAATTAATATGCGTGGCTCACGATTAAAGGTAAATGCGCACTTGATTAACTGTAATGAGGATCAAGAGAGTAACTTCCGCTCTGCTTTTACCAAGCTTACAAAGAGTTTTAACATTGATCATGTAATCTACTCAGGTATTGCCGCTGCTGATGCAGTCCTAACCGAAGAAGAAAAAGAGATTGGTGTTTGTTTAATTGATATCGGTGGTGGTTCTGTAAACGTATCTGTTTATGATCAAAATGACCTTGTGATGACCTTCGGCGTTGAGCAAGGTGGCACTGGTATCACTCGCGAGATTGCTACTCGTTACGGCATTCCTCTGTCTACTGCCGAGATGATCAAGGTTAATTATGGCTTAGCTCATCCAGCATTATTAACTGAGGAAAATAAGAACAAAGGCTTATCAATCCCAGTTAACAACGGAGAGGAGCCTCGAGCTGTTGCTTTTAGTGATTTGGCCAAAGTAATTGGTCTTAAGCTTAGCGACATTCTCAAGATAGTTTCAGATCGTATTGATCACAAAAAGCGTACTGAGGGCATTGATATTACTCTCGGTGCTGGTTTCGTGCTCACAGGCGGTGTTGCTTGTACACGCGGTATGGCAACCTTAGCCTCTAACATGCTTGCTCCTCGTGACAGTAGCCAGCGTGTGAAGGCTCGCGTTGGTATTCCTTGCGGTGTAACAGGATCTGATGAAGTTGCAAAGCCTGATTGTGCCACAGCTGTAGGTCTCTTGCGTTTTGCTAACTCACTGACAGCTCAAGAGCATCGTAATTTAGCTATGCAAAAAGAAGAAAAGGCTTCTAATGGTGTGATTAAACGTGGTTACACCTGGATTAGAAACTGGCTTGCTCACGAGTTTTAGTTTGCAAAATAAGTAGCGCACTTCCTTAACGATGAATATGTGTAGTTCTATCGTGAATTGCTAAGAATGTACACGTTAAGATAAGTGCGTGCGGTCATTTAACAACGAGCAAGATTATGCATACATATGCAAATAATCATGTAAAACTCGATGTTTTGACTGCTATAAGATTTTTTATGTGGCTTTTATACATGGCATACTTGCAATTTAGCCACCTCTAAAAATGAGACAAAATGGCGTGTTGAAGCTATTTTGTTAGGCCTTAATACCCTAGGCCTGTACCAAAACTGTGCGAGATTCCACATATTAGTCATCTTTGTGAGGCTACGATGATGATATTTGCAGAGTTTTAAGGGTATAATGTACGACACACTAATGTTAAGTAAGATGCTCAGTATCTACCTTATGGGAGTTTTATGGACGATTTTGTTGTGGATTCAGTAGTCCCAAGTACTGCCGGAACTGAAGCAGGCATTCACTCTGCTCAAAAGTGCGTGATTCGTGTTTTAGGTGTAGGCGGCGGCGGTGGTAACTCACTGCAGCACATGATCAATCAAAGTCTCACCGGAGTTGAGTTTATTGCCGTAAACACCGATGCTCAGGCTTTAAACCGCTCAACTGCCCCATTAAAGGTACAGATCGGCGTTAAGCTGACTAACGGTTTAGGCGCAGGTTGTGATCCAAATAAGGGTCGTAAGGCTGCTGAGGAAAGTAAGGAAGATATTAAGAAGTTACTCTTTAATTCTGACTTAGTTTTCATTACTGCTGGCATGGGCGGTGGTACCGGTACTGGTGCTGCTCCTATCATTGCAGAAATCGCCAAAGAGACTGGTGCTATCACCATTGCTGTTGTTACTAAGCCTTTCAACTTCGAAGGCCGTCGTAAGATGGTTAATGCTGAGGCTGGTATTACCGAGCTGTCAAAGCACGTTGACTCTCTTATCGTAATTGATAACGACAAGCTCCTTAAGAACTTAGGTTCAAACATCTCAATCATCAACGCCTTCAACGAGGCTAACGATGTATTGTTAAATGCTGTTAAGGGCATTACCGATTCTATTACTGCTCCTGGTTACATTAACCTGGACTTCTCTGACGTTAAGACCATTACCCGTGGTCGTGGCCATGCCATGATCGGTAACGGTGTAGGTCAGGGTGCAAACTTCATTGAAGATGCTGTACAGCGTGCTATTCACTCACCTCTGATTGATCAGGTTGATATTAAGAGTGCAACCGGTCTGCTCGTGAACGCACGTATTAACCATAACTTCCCAATTGCTAAGTGGGAGCAGATCTGTAAGGAAATTCAGAACTACGCTGATGACGAGGCAGACTGCAAGTACGGTATTATTTTCGACGATCAAATCGCTGAAGATCAGATCGTGGTTACTATTCTGATTACTGGTATCTCTGGTTCAGAGTCTAACTCTAAGGACAATGCTGCAGCTGCAGTGCGCTCAAGTGTCAACAATCGACGCAATAGCCCATCAGCTCCACAGGATCCTGGTTTCTTTAGACAGGCTCAGATGAATGGTTATGCTCCTGCTCAGCAGCGCATGCCACAGGATGTTCCAGCACAGCGCCCACAGTCAGTTCCTGGTCGCAACTACTCCCAGGCAACTGGTATGGCTCCAACTGGCTACTCTAACATTGAAGCTAAGGAAGCCTCACTTGGTAACAAGGCTGTTGGCGATGATTGGAATGATGCCAACGAGCTGCCAACAATCTTCCGTAACAAGGTTTAATTTTCCATTAACTTTAGTGTCGAGTACTGCATACTCCCATGCAGTACGCTAAAAAGCCCGGTCCTCCGGGCTTTTTTATGCATGTCATATCCTAAGCTACTACTTCTTAAGTACTCTCCATTCCTTTATCCTCACGGTAAATTGCCTTTCTTATCTACATTCCCCCATTTTCATAGCTTTTTCCTTTGGTATGGTTTTTGAGCTGTATCCTAAATTTGTAATTACATTAAAGCTTTTACTTTATGCTTTGACAAAGTCTTATACGGACAAGCTTTTTATAGCATCGAGATTTCATTGCATGAGCATGAGTTAAGTTAGAAACGAAGGCTAAGCTTGCTTTTTTAGAGCATTTACATACATAGATACGATGTAATTTTTTTAATTATATTGTGTATTCGTGGCATTCTGGGTAGGCCTTGTCTCATGCTGAAAGTATATGACTTGGAAAAGATGGCATATACGCGCTATAATTTAAAATCACCTGTATAAGAAAGCGTGCGCAGATGTGCACCTGAGGAGACTTATGAGCGACTTTGTTGTGCAGTCTGTATCACCTAGCAGTCCAGCAGACTTTGGATCTATGATTCGTGTCGTCGGTATTGGTGGCGGTGGTTGTAACTCGCTGCAGTATATGATTAATCAAAGCCTGCAAGGCGTTGAGTTCATTGCTGTAAATACTGATGCTCAGACATTAAACCGTTCTACTGCATCACTGAAGGTACAGATCGGTGTAAGACAGACTAATGGTCTGGGTGCTGGAGGTAATCCATATAAGGGTCGCGAAGCTGCTGAAGAGTCTCGTGAGGACTTAAAGCAAATTCTGCAGGACTCTAAAATCGTATTCTTAACTACAGGTCTCGGTGGTGGTACCGGTACAGGTGCAACTCCTGTTGTAGCTCAGATTGCTAAAGAGTTAGGTGCGCTTACCATTGCAGTTGTGACCCGTCCTTTCTACTTTGAAGGCCGTAATCGTACTATCAATGCCAATGCAGGTATTACTGAGCTCACTAAGTACGTTGACTCTATCGTTGTGGTGGATAACGATAAGCTCTTAAAGTCTCTTGGTCAGAATATCTCTGTATTAAATGCTTTCAATGAGGCTAATGCTGTACTGTATAACGCAGTACGTGGCATTTCTGACGCAATTACAGGTGCTGGCTTCATTAACTTAGACTTAGCTGACGTTGATATCATTATGCGCTCTCGTGGTCATGCCTTAATTGGTCTTGGCCGTGGTCGTGGTGTTAACTTTATTGCTGATGCAGTACACAATGCTGTACATAACCCACTGATGAGCTCTAGTGATGTTAAGCGTGCTACAGGTATGCTCGTTAATGCTCATGTAAGTCCAAACTTCCCAATCTTAAATTGGGATATGGTGAATACTCAGCTCTTAAGTTACACCGATCCAGAGGCTGATATTAAGTGCGGTCTGATTTTCGATGACTCTTTAAACGAGGACGAAATCGAGATCACCATTATCATTACAGGCTTTAACTCTAATGATGATGCCTATTCTGGTTCTTCACAAAATATTACTCGAGCCCATGCTATTCCTCAAAACTTAGGCTCAAATACTCCTCTGCCTGTTAAGTCCATGGACGATAGCTTCTTAAGAAAGAATGTACAGACAGCAGATCGTAGTGCTTCAGCAGCTCCTGTAGCTCCAGCTGCTCAGGCTGCTACATATGCACCAAGTGATGCTCCCGTACAAACTGAGCAGCAATACGCTAAGGCTGTAGGCTCTGATTTCGATGAGGAAATGCCAGAAGTCTTCCGTAACAAGATTTAGCGCATAGATAACATCAGTTTGCATTGAAAAAGGCGTTGCATGGCAACGCCTTTTTCAATTGTACGCTCTATTAATTTTTAATCTTAATGGCATGGGATTAAAGTATAGTGGAAAACAGTGAAAGCTGAGGCATAAGTGATATCTATGGCTGATACTTATATTTGACGTGTGATTTTCTGATGTAAGTAGGCTTAGCTTATTGCATATGGTAATGGCTTTGGGTAAAAAGGTTGCGTGATAGTCGTTACAAATTTGATGATGCTTACTCAAATTAATGTGATTAGACTGGCATTCATTCGTAGTCTATGATGCTGTAACTAGGCAGATATGTTATATATCACAATTGCATGGTCATAGTTGAGATAGCTGTTATAGAATGGTTTTTCAACAATCTCCATTTATGTTGAGCCCATAGTGGTGCTTCTATATTTCACATTGCCATCGATTTTGCTTACTAATCGATGCAAAGTGCTTTAAAATGGGCGTCCTTATGCGATTGGCCTTTGCCGACTTTAAATAATTTCTTAGTCAGAGCTTTATATAGGCGTTATTGCATTTGTTGACAAACACCAGCTGATTTTATCCATAGTGCAGCAATTGCCATGTCATCAATTTTCAGTGCCATTTGGTTACTGTCAGTTCAATGGTCAGGCTAGAGCTTCAACACTAAACTTATAGATTTTGGATAAATATCTATGCTAGGTTGCTATACCTTGGTTTTCAGAGGATGTTTTTTTCCTATCTGTTTAAACCATGAAGTGTAGCAATTTAAGAAATCAGACAAAGATTTGGGGTTTTAAAGCGAGATATTTACGTTTCACAATCTGCTTTATAACCTTCTTTGCCTTGCTGTTTTAGGTGCTCTTACATTCTATTGCACATTAGTTTTGGTACATCATCTTCAGGCATAGTTACTACATAAGGACTTCGATTTTCTCAATAAGCAATCTAAATTGCTCTACATAAACAAGCTTCTGTTAATTTCATATAGCTCATCAATATTACGGCCATATCGATTAAAGCTGAAGTTTGCACTTGCATGTCTTATAAAACTTAAATTCTTAATTACAGGACATGGAATTAATGCTTGAGAGTCGCATGCTTATATAGGCAATAACAAGCCTGTTTATTAGGAAGGAGCTGCAATGTCAGCGCTTAATCTGAACGCGTCATTTAAAGGTCAAGGTGCTGGTGATTCTAGCAAGTCACCTAAAATTGAGCACTCCTTGGTAAAGCGTATTGGTTTGATTTCAGTTGCTGCAGCTGTAGTGGCATTTATCTCCATTACTGCAGTGTTTTATCGTATTTCAGCGGCATTGATTGAAGGCGAGATCATTTCAAAACAGCTGCCAGCTGAAACTAATATCATCGCAAGCAACATACGCGCAAACATTGATCCATACATTGCACTCTCTCGCTCGATGGCTCAATCTGTTTACACTATCGACTGGATGCAAAAGGGAGAGCCAGAGTCTGGCAAGGCCTTGTTTAAGGAAAGCAGTCTGGCAATCAAGGAAAACAACAATCTGTTCTCTACTTTCCTAGCCTCGTTTATCTCTAATGTTTACTTCTTCAATGGTGATAATGCCGGTGCATTGGACATCAACGGTAAAGACTCATGGATGCAAGGCATTGTGAACTCTACTCGCGACTATGAAGTAAACATGGATAAGGATCGTAATACTGGAGATCTTGCCTTATATATTAACTACAAGGTTAAAGATACGAACGGCAAGGTTATCGGTATTACTGGCGCTTCTGCTCAGATCAATAGCATGAAGGATATGATCAAGGCTCAGAAGTTAGGCAAGTCAGGATACTTCTTCTGTATCAATGACTCAGGCTTAATTCAGCTGCATACAAATCAGGATTATATTCTCAAGACCAATGTAAATGATATCGAGCCTGGTATGCTCGATGTGATCTTACAGACGGTTAACAACCCAGGTCACTCTGCATTTTTTACCTCAAAACGAGATGGGCAGGAATACATTTTAGTAGCTATTAAAGATCCTACGCTTGAGTGGATCATTGTTGGTCGTGTACTTAAGTCTGAGGTTATGGCTCCACTCAAGAGCATTTTGCTGCAGTCTAGTGTTGTTATCGTGGTAATGATCTTAGCTCTGCTTGCTTTTAACAGCTATATCTCACGTATCCTTAACCAACGCTTAAGCTTGCTACATCTGAACATTACTTCATTCTCAGATTTCTTTGAGCGTAAGACTAATGAGCCTAATATGCAGCGTCCTTCCACTGTTGATGAAATTGGTTCTGCAGTTCAGACTCTGTGTAATATGGGTGATAAGATCGAGGCTGGTCTTAAGGACAATATGGCAGCAATGCATGCCGTGCAAAATACCATTGATAATGTGAACAAGGGTAACCTTAAGGATCAGGTTGGCTATAAGAGTAACGATAAGTATATTTCTGTGCTCATCGACTCTTTAGACCATACCATTGCCACTGTTAATACTGTTATGAATGAGGCAACTACGGTCTTAGGTTCATACGCTCAAAACGATTTCCAAGCGCGTATCAATAGCAATGAGTTTGAAGGCCAGTACAGCCATCTGTTAACTGGTATTAACCGTTTAGGCGATGCTGTCTGTGCTCTGCTACGTGAGTACAAGGAACTGTCTGATCACTTAAAGGATAAGTCTAGCCAGCAAACCTTAGCTGTATCAACTGTAGCAACCGCTCTTAAAGAGCAGCTCGGCCTTATTGATGGTACTTTGGCTGCAACTAGAAATATTACTCAGTCCAATGTTGAAGTAGGTCGTCGCACTATTGAGATTGAGGAAAACGCCTCTCGCATTCAAAACGTAGTAGCCAAGATTCGTGAGGTGGCTGACCAGACTAACTTACTAGCACTGAATGCTGCAATTGAAGCAGCCCGTGCCGGCGAGCATGGTCGTGGCTTTGCTGTGGTAGCTGATGAGGTGCGCTCACTTGCTAGCGTCACTCAGAGCAGCCTCAATGACATTATCTCAATTGCAGATTTACTCATTGAGAATATCCACACCTTAAAGAACTCAGTACAAACTCAGTCAGACTCTATTCAGATGATTGAGCAGTCATCCGATGAGCTGCGTGCAAATAGCCAGAACAATGCAACCTTGGTTAACGACGCACAAAGCATCACCAGAGAGCTTGATTCCTTAGCTGAGCGTATCTCTCAAGAGGTCTCATCTAAGCGTTTCTAAAAGTCCTGTATTTTCATACATGCCTTAAGGCACCACGTCCTTAAGTCGCCACGTCTTTAAGGCATGCGGCACGTCAGGTAAAACCACTGTCAAGGTCTAACACCTGTAAGGTAAAACACCATGATGTGCCACCCTTCCGTTTCTAGGCCTCAGTCTTGCGCCTTAAGAGCCTTTCTTTTGAGCTCCACAACATCTCCCGATATAGCAGCTGTTAATTTCAATCACGTCTTTTGCAAAAGCCAGATGCCAGCATAGCTGTACCTTGTGCCAACATAGCCGTACCTTGTGCCAGCATCAGCAGGTCGCTTCTAAGAAGTTCTATTAAAGCATTAACAAACACTTAAGTGCATTAGTAGCTTTGAGTTTGGGGAATTTTGCCTCTTGTCTGCTAATGCTTAGGATGTTAAGAATTTAGTAGGCTCTAATCTGCCTATATATACAAATAGCAGTATGGCGCAAGGTGCAGTGCTATTATTTTTGTGGGAACTATCTGTGATTTGGGCTGTCTAATCGACAGCAGTGAGTTAAAGAGGCAACCAAGTGCTTTAGTAAGCATCTACTTTTAAGCTTAGGGCTTAAAGACAATTTTGATGTGAATCCAATTTAGCGCTAAGTTTATAAGGCTATACTGTACATGTAAGATCCGTTGTACTAATCTTTCTAGATCAGCAAGACTATTTGTTAAATAGTCCTGAGATAGTCAAAATCATCTCTTTTGTCTCGATCGATATTTATTGTTGAGATAAGATGTCAAAAAAAACATGATTTTGATCAAAGTTTGTATTAGAATTATGCGGATTTAGATTGCAAAGATGCCTTTGCATTCAGTTCTGATACATAGTCGTAGGAGAGCAATTCCATGGTACTACAGAGAACAGTAAAAGAAGCGGTTTCTGCTACCGGAATTGGCCTGCATTCAGGCAAGAAGGTAGAAGTAACTTTTCGCCCTGCTCCAGCCGACACTGGTATTGTCTATACCCGTACAGATTTAGATCCTCAGGTATCAATTAAGTGCGAGCCAGAGGCAGTGCGCGATACTCAGCTGTGCACCGCATTAGTTAACCTTGACGGTGTTCGTATTTCAACTGTTGAGCACTTAACTGCAGCTTTAAGCGCATTAGGTATTGATAACCTGTATGTTGATGTCAACGCACCAGAGCTCCCTGTAATGGATGGCTCATCTCAGCCGTTCATCTACCTGTTTGAGTCAACTGGCATTCAAGAGCTTAATGCTCCAAAGAAGTTCATCCGCGTAAAGCGTCCAGTACGTGTTGAGGATGGCGACAAGTGGGCTGAGCTGACTCCATCCGATGCTTTTAGTGTTGATCTCACTATCGATTTCAATCACCCAGCAATGGACAAAGAGCTGCAGCACTTTGCTATGGAGTTCTCTGGTAAGAACTTCGTAAAAGAGCTTTCTCGTGCACGTACTTTCTGCTTCATGCGTGATGTTGAGTACATGCATAGCCACAACCTTGCTTTAGGTGGTTCACTTGAGAACGCTGTAGTGCTCGATGACTTCCGCGTGATCAATCCAGACGGTCTGCGTTATCCAAACGAGTTTGTTAAGCACAAGATGTTAGATGCTATTGGTGACCTCTACATGAATGGCCACAGCATCTTAGGCAACTTCAAGGCATACAAGACTGGTCACAAGCTGAACAATATGCTCTTACGTGCCGTTTTAGCTGATGCAGCTAACTACGAAGTTATCGAAATCGAGCGTGAGAGAGCAACTAACAACGCCATCGACTTCTTAGGCGAGCGTGATTGTGCTCCAGTAATGGCAGGCCACAAGTTAGTTCTTAACTAATTAATTATCTGACTAGCGATAGTCGAGTATTTGATTAAATGCCGCTTTAGCGCCTTAAAGTGCTAAGGCGGTTTTTGTTTTTACCCACCAAGTTTTCCCAAGCCACAGCTCACCTTGAGCCTAATACTGACCAAACATTAGGCTATATATCGATTTAGTATCTCAAAGTTCTGCCATCCAATAAGGCCTTCCTTATCCAAGCACCACAGATATTCGACTTACTAGCAGTGGCATTTGCCTAGATCTTGTCATAAGTTGCAATCGGGCTTATGCTCAAGACTAAGTTTACTAAAGGATTTTAGCTTGGAGGGTGCATGAGGATAGTATCAGGATGGCTTGAAGGAGAGGGCATAAGGCAGGTTCCTACCCCGAACTTCAATAAGAGACCAAAAGGCGAGATTTCCATGATTGTCATGCATTGCATCTCGCTACCGCCTGCTCAGTACGGTGGTCCATATGTCGATCAGCTCTTTACTAACTCCTTGCATGGTGAGGATCATCCATACTTCAAAGATATTTGTAATATGGAGCTATCCACCCACCTCTTTATCAACCGTGACGGTCTCATAACTCAGTACGTATCCTTCCTAGATCGTGCCTGGCATGCAGGGCGAAGTTCTTATAAAGGCCAGCTAGAGTGTAATGACTTTGGTATTGGTATCGAGCTTGAGGGCACTGATAGCGACGTCTATACCGATGCGCAATATGCTGCCTTAAATCAGATTCTTCCACTCATAAAAGAGGCATACCCTCTCATTGGAGATCGCATAGCCTCTCATTCAGAGGTAGCTCCAACCCGCAAGACTGATCCAGGCCCTTACTTTGATTACAGCCGCATCGGCGTGCCGCACGACTAGCATTCAACACCATATCAACAGCCGCATCGGCGTGTTGCACTAGTAGCATTCAACACAATCTGTTAGAGATTGGTAGGCTAATGAGCACTGTTAAGTGAGCTTGCTAGGCTTTATTACAGATCTGGTGCAATATGGTAGAGGCTGAAAATATATTGCATTAATGTGGTGCACTAAGTTGTAGCCGCAAAAAGTTGGCTAGACTTGTCTAGATAATTTGACTGTTCGATCTCTGTTCACATTGAGATTGCAGTTATTCACAGATTTCAGGGGGATGAGGGGCACTATGGCTCAAGAGTATTTATCCGACTATTTCCTAAAAGCTAATGAGAGAGCACGTCAGCACATTGAGCCGCTGCCATTGAACAGCTCTGAGGTTAGTGAGCTTATTGAACTGTTAAAGGATCCGCCAGCAGGTTCTGAGACCGTTTTATTTAATCTTCTGGCTAACCGTATTCCACCTGGTGTGGATGAGGCCGCCAAGATTAAGGCTGAGTTCTTATCTGAAGTTGCTTTTGGCAAAGTTGAGAGTCCATTAGTAAGCCCAGAGCAGGCTGTAGAGCTGCTTGGTAATATGAAAGGCGGCTACAACGTTGCCCCGCTGATCTCTCTTTTAAATGATGCAGAGCTTGGCGAAGATGCCGTAGATGCACTTGAGCACACTCTCATGATCTACGATGCCTTTGATGATGTGGCTAAGCTTGCAAAAGAAGGCTCTGTAAATGCCAAAGAGCTGATTAGCCGTTGGGCTGACGCTTCATGGTTTACCTCACGTGATGCTCTGCCTGCATCCCGTAGCTATACCGTATTTAAGGTTACAGGCGAGATCACCACCGACGATCTCTCACCTGCTTCTGATGCATGGTCACGTCCAGATATCCCACTACACGCACTGGCCATGTTCAAAAACTCTCGTGATGGTTTAACTCCAGATGAAGAGGGTGTAACTGGCCCAGTTAAACTCATTAACTCCTTAAAGGCTAAAGGTTTACCAGTAGTCTTTGTTGGTGACGTGGTTGGTACTGGTTCTTCACGTAAGTCTGGCACTAACTCTGTTCTCTATCACTTTGGTGATGAGATCGAGGGTGTTCCAAACAAGAAAGCTGGTGGTTTAGTTTTAGGCGGTAAGATCGCCCCAATTTTCTATAACACCTTAGAAGACTCAGGTGCTCTGCCAATTGAGCTTGATGTTTCAGCTTTCAATACTGGCGATGTCATTGAAGTTAACTTCGACAAAGGCACTGTAACTAAGCAAGGTCAAAGTGAAGTAGCAGCAAGCTTTAGCCTGCGTCCAAGCCTCATTGATGAGGTAAGAGCAGGTGGCCGTATTCCTCTTATTATTGGCCGTGCACTTACCAAGCGTGCTTGTGAGTTCTTAGGTAAGGACTTACCTGATGTCTTTGCCAAAGAAAGCAGCGCTTGCTCATGTGAAAGCAAGAAGGGCTTTACTCGTGCTCAGAAGATCGTAGGTCGTGCTTGTGGCCTTGAGGGTGTTCGTCCAGGTCAGTACGTTGAAGTTAAGGTAACTACTGTAGGTTCTCAGGATACTACTGGCCCAATGACTCGTGACGAGCTTAAGGACTTAGCATGCCTTAAGTTTACTGCTCCATTAGTGATGCAGTCATTCTGTCATACCTGCGCCTACCCACGTCCAGTAGACGTAGAAAACCACAGGAGCATGCCTAAGTTCATGATTGAGCGTGGTGGTGTAGCTCTGCGTCCTGGTGATGGTGTTATTCACTCATGGTTAAACCGCATGTGTCTGCCTGACACTGTAGGTACTGGTGGTGATAGCCATACCCGTATGCCTTTAGGTATCTCATTCCCAGCAGGTTCTGGCTTAGTGGCCTTTGCTGCAGCAACAGGTATGATGCCTTTAGATATGCCAGAGTCTGTATTAGTACGCTTTACTGGTACTCGTAAGCCAGGCATTACTCTGCGTGACTTAGTTCATGCCATCCCTTACTTTGCTAGAAAGCAGGGTATGCTCACCTTAGATAAGAAGGGCAAGATCAACGTCTTCTCAGGTCGTATTCTTGAGATTGAAGGCCTTGAGGATCTTTCTGTAGAGCACGCCTTTGAGCTTGCTGATGCTTCTGCTGAGCGTTCAGCTGCAGCATGCGCTATTGATCTGAACTTAGATAGCGTATGTGCTTACTTAAAGAGCAACTCAGCTTTATTAAAGGAAATGGCTCAAGAGGGCTACAAGGATAAGGATGCACTGCTGCGTCGTGCTGCAGCAATGGATGAGTTTATTGCTAACCCATCACGCATTCAGGCTGATGCAGATTGTGAGTATGCTGCAGTTCTTGAGATCAACATGGACGAGATTGATGAGCCTGTGCTCTGCGTGCCAAACGATCCTGATGCAGCCTACCCATTAAGCGAGTGCGCTGGTACTAAGCTCGACGAGATCTTTGTTGGCTCATGCATGACCAATATTGGTCATTACCGTGCTGTAGGCTCTATCCTTAATGGCCTGTCTCAGGAAAGCAAGTGCCGCTTCTGGATGGCTCCTCCAACCCGTATGGACGAGTCTCAGTTGCGTGCTGAAGGCTTATACTCAACCTTCGTAAGAGCTGGTGCTCGTATGGAGATGCCAGGCTGTTCATTATGTATGGGTAACCAGGCTCACGTTGCAGAGAATGCCACTGTAATCTCAACCTCAACCCGTAACTTCCCTAACCGTTTAGGTAAGGGCTCACAGGTATACTTAGCTTCTGCTGAGCTGTGTGCTGTATGTGCTCGTTTAGGTTACATTCCAACTAAGGAAGAGTACTTTAAGCTCACTGAATGCTTAAGTGGTAATGAGCAAACTCTTTACAAGCTCTTAAACTTCGCTCAGGTCTAATACCAAACGAAGCTCAGTTGCCCTGAGCACGGCTTTACTTGAGAGGTTCATGCTTGATTACAAATATTGAGCATGAACTTTTTATAAGCTAAGCCTATGGCATCAGATGATTAGAGCATATGCGCCGCCTATGTCTTGCTTGCACTAACAAGTTAGATCTAGGCGGCTTTTTTTATGATTTGATCTTTGAGCAGATTAATAAGTGCATCTGTATTACGAGGGTGATCTTATAGCTTAGAGTTGAATAGTTTTGGGCATGGTTGGTGGATAGTTTGCAAATTTTGCAGTGACAATTCATGCAAAGCGTCAAGATCATAGGGCAATGAGCGGTAGAAATGGTGCGTTTATGGTTGCGGCCATGTCAGTAAAGCGCTAAAAAATTGAGGGTGCGCACAAGTTCAACAAAGAATGGAAAAATAAGAAGCAGCTTTGGTATGTTTTGCTAAAATGGAGAATTGCAGCGGGCAATAACTCTTATCAGCTGCTATAAGCAACTGACAATATGGCCCTCTAGCAAATTTGCAGTAAGAACTGTGCTCAATACGCACATTGCGTTGTATAACTGCAAAAACAGATTTTAACCGGAGTCCGGGATGCTTGATGTTCACAACCTATAAGCGTAATAAGGGCTGTGTTTTAGTCAGGTATAGATCAGATGCTCATAGTTCAGAGCGAGATCGTCAAATTCCGGCTTGCTTTACGCATGAGGATATAAAAATGAAGGTTGCCGTTTTAGGTGCAGCAGGTGGTATTGGCCAGCCATTATCTTTAATCTTAAAGACCCAATTACCAGCTGGCTCAGCTCTGTCTTTATATGACGTAGCTCCTTTCACTCCAGGTGTTGCTGTTGACTTAAGCCACATCCCTACCGATGTTTGCGTAAAGGGCTTCACTGGTGATGACCTTCCTAAGGCACTTGAGGGTGCTGACATTGTTGTTATCCCAGCAGGTGTTGCACGTAAGCCAGGCATGACCCGTGATGACTTATTCAACATCAACGCAGGCATCATCGCTAACTTAGTTAAGAACTGCGCCAAGGTTTGCCCTAAGGCTTGCATCTGCATCATCACCAACCCAGTTAACTCAACTGTACCTATCGCAGCTGAAGTATTAAAGTCTGAGGGTGTATACGATCCACACCGCTTATTCGGTGTTTCTGCATTAGACGTTCTCCGCTCTGAGACTTTCCTTGCTGAAGAGTTAGGCCTCTCCAAGGCTTACATGCAGGTTCCAGTAATCGGCGGTCACTCTGGCAACACCATCCTCCCATTACTCTCCAAGGTTCTCGGCTACGAGACCATCTCTCAGGAGCGTATCGAGCAGCTGACCAAGCGTATTCAGGAAGCTGGTACTGAGGTTGTTGAGGCTAAGGCTGGTGCAGGTTCTGCTACCCTGTCCATGGCTTTAGCAGGTGCTCGTTTTGCTCTGAAGGTAGGCCGTGGCTTAGCTGGTGAGCCAGGTGTTACCGAGTACGGCTATGTTGAGGGCGGTTCAAAGTACGGCCAGTTCTTCGCACAGCGTCTTGAGTTCGGCACCGAGGGTTGGAAGCGCGTTATCGACTTCGGCCCAGTTTCTGACTACGAGCAGAAGTGCCTTGACGAGGCTAAGTCTGTATTAGAAGGCAACATCAAGAAGGGTGTTGAGTTCGGTCAGAAGTGGGTTGCTGAGAACAAGTAATCCTACTTAAATTAAGGCTGTATCAAACAGCTAAATTAAAAAAAAGGAAGCCATGTGCTTCCTTTTTTTATGCCTGATTGCCATACATGTGCCCACGATCAAGATCACGCGTGTGTATCTATTAGAAGATCATACAAAGATCGCACGCTCACAGCTTAACTAGCGCTAAGATCACAGTTCAGTTTGCCAACAATGATGATGCCATTAAGATCGTTTAATGAGGATTGTGGAGCTTGCTATGAGGTAAAGGCGCACAAATAAGCGCTTTGCTTCTTTATGAGGATCAATAAGAGATCGCAGTATGGGGTGGTTGGGAGCTTTATGTACGTCGCTTCAAGATTGGATGCTTTTTAAGATCGTGGATCAAAGGATCACGGATGGGTATAGGATCGCCGCTGGTATTGTGGGTATAAAGATCAGAACAATATTGGCTAGTAGCAGTATTGAGAACCTCATAGTGCAAGGCATTGTCTAGTTTTGTTGCGGCATTTAGAGATCAAAAGATCAGAGCTACAGAGGCTAGTTATTGGTTTTTTGGAAGGGCAAAAAGTAGCCTAATCGCGGTTAACATTTCACAAAAGCACTGACATAAGCTAAAAACTTGTATTGTTGGAACTATTGAAGCTCTTTTTTCTTTTGTGGTGCAATAGCTCTAAACCCTATAAATAAGCGCTTTTTGTAAAGTGTAGAGGAAAATTTTGCCTTTTTTGGCAAAAAGTATGAAAAAACGGCAACGATTTGGCGATAGAATAGGTAAGAACAACAACTATTAAACTATTGGCAAGGATTACTTATGAGAAAGCCCCTAGCTTTAGCGGTGGCCTTTATGGCTGCCCTCTCAAGTTCTGCTTACGCTAGCGTGTCGTCAGAATACGATAAGGTTACTGACACTCAAGCTTTAGCAGCACGCAAGGCAATTGAAAGCACACTTGAGAAGTACAAAGACGATAACTCAAACGTTAACGTCTACACCGTAGACGAGCTCAACACCTATGTTGAGAGCGGCGTTTACATGAAGGTGATTCGTGAGCGTGATAAGTGTCAGTTCACTCCTGATATTGAAGACCGTGCCCGTATCGTAGGTATGCCTGCATTCGAGTACGTCTGGGGTGATATGCTGATTACTGGAACTTGCGTAAAGCAGGACGTCGAGCTTGGTCTTGATTACATCAAGAAAGCAGTTGACCATGCTTATGCGCCAGCAATGATCCGTTTATCCGATTTCCACGAGCGTGGTTACTTAGTACCACATAGCAAGGAAAAAGCAGTTACTCTGATGAGAGCTGCAGCTTCTTTAGGCTCTCGAACTGCACGTCTGCAGTGGGCCGATATGCTTGTCCGTGGCTTAGGCGCTCCTGCCTATTATGAAGAAGCATATTCATGGCTCTACCATTCTCTATACTTCAACGAGTACGAGAAGACTAAGCGTACCTATCTGCAAAATGAAATGCAGAAGATGATGCCTCCAAACATTATTGCTCGTGCCAAGGGTGACGGCTTCTACGATATTTAGGCCTTAGCCACAAAAAAGTTTCAAAGGCGTAAGCCTGTGAAAGTAGAGCGGAGCTTTTGCTCTGCCAATAGTTAGTTGTTTTTGTTCTGAGTCCCGTAATGTTCATGCATTGCGGGATTATTTATTTATAGGCATGAAAAAACTAACACTTCCATCAGATCTTTTCTAAAATTCCTCCTTACAAAGATCACCGCATCCACATCTAAAAGAACAAAATCATTTCACATTCTTAGAGCGATCATAGGCACTGTTTATCTCATGCTTGGTGTGTATAAAGGTACCTCCCATCAATAGTGTTTTACGCGATAAATAAAAAAGTAGATACTTAATTAAGCAAAATGCAGCGATTACTCGCTCCGTTATTAGGCGTAGTTTGGGATATATAGGCCATCAGTGTATAATGATGAGCGGCTTTTGCCCGGCCAATGAGATCCGTTACGATCTTGATCTTACGTAAGACTTAGTTTTACTAGCGGTAAGTTAAGGGGCATAAGATCACGTCATTTGTATGTCACGCTCTAAGTACGCACTCATATATTCAGCTTAGTTTTGTTGAGTGGTTAAACTACATGCAGTTGCATTAGTAACTGACAAAAGTGAGTGGCTATAGTCTAGCTATCTTGTAGCAAATGACGTCTACAGTTTCATTCTTAAGTAATAAGAACACCGTTGCACAATGTGTTTAAGCCAGATCGCTTGCTACTAAAGCAGGCGTTTGAGTAAACGGTTTTGTTAATACTTCTAACTTCGGGAAGATAGTACCTCGATGTTTGAGAATTTATCCGAAAGACTTAATCGCACCCTGAAAAATATCTCAGGTCAGGGTCGTATTACCGAAGACAATATTCAGAGCACTTTACGTGAAGTAAGAACTGCCCTGCTTGAGGCAGACGTAGCCCTGAGCGTTGTTAAAGACTTTACTGCTAAAGTTAAAGAGCGTGCCTTAGGTGTTCAAGTAAGCACTAGTCTTACACCAGGCCAAGAGTTCGTTAAGATCGTATACGATCAGCTCACCGAGACTATGGGTGCAGCTAATAGCGAACTTAATATTGCCCACCAGCCTCCTGCAGTAATCTTGCTTGCTGGTCTTCAAGGTGCTGGTAAGACTACCTCAGCAGGTAAGCTTGCTTTATATATCAAAGAGCGCTTAAAGAAGACTGTGATGGTGGCATCTGTTGATACCTACCGTCCAGCCGCTATTGATCAGCTGCATACTTTAGCTAAAGAGATTGGCGTTGATTCTTTCCCATCTGATCCAACCTCAACTCCTCAGCAAATTGCCAAAGATGCAATGGCTGAGGCAAAGCGTCGTTATACCGAAGTTCTGATTATCGATACTGCAGGACGTCTTGCAGTAGACGAAGAGATGATGAATGAGGTTAAAGAGCTTCACGCTATCTGTGAGCCTACTGAGACCATGTTCGTGGTTGACTCCATGACCGGTCAGGACGCTGCCAATACCGCTAAAGCTTTTGCTGAAGCTCTGCCTTTAACCGGTGTCATTTTAACTAAGGCTGACGGTGACGCTCGTGGCGGTGCTGCTCTGTCTGTTCGTCAGATCACTGGTAAGCCAATTAAGTTCATCGGTATGGGTGAAAAGGTTGTAGCTTTGGAGCCTTTCCATCCTGACCGTATCGCCTCTCGAATCCTTGGCATGGGTGACGTGCTCTCATTAGTTGAAGAGATGTCACGTAAGACCGATCTTGCTAAGGCCGAACAGATGGCTAATAAGTTGAAGAAGGGTGAAACCTTTACTCTTCAAGACTTCTTAGATCAGATTCGTGAGATGAAGAAGATGGGTTCGATGAATGACATCATTAGTAACCTGCCAGGTGGTGCCAAGCTCTTAGAAAAAGTTGGCTCCAAGGTCACTGATGATCAGCTCAAGCATACTGAAGCTATCATCCTATCCATGACTCCAAAGGAGCGAAATCACCCTGACCTTTTAAAGGGATCACGTAAAAAGCGTATCGCTGCAGGTGCAGGTGTAGATGTAAGTGATGTAAATCAGCTCTTACGTCAGTTTGAACAGATGCAAAAGGCAATGAAGATGTTCAAGCGTGGTGGCATGAAGGGTATCATGAACACTATGCGCGGTATGATGGGCGCTGGTGGTATGATGCGCGGCATGATGGGCGGCGGTGGCCTGCCTCCAATGGGTGGCGGTGGCTTTAAGCGTTAGGCTAGATGAAAAGATCACCACTATAGATGAGTACATCCTCGCTACAAGATGACAAACTTGAGCGCACATCTATACTGAAAAAAGAAGGCAGCTAAATATGGCTGCCTTTTTTATATCCACTAAAGGCAGCTTATATACAGTCGCCATATAAGATCACCACAAGATCATGAAGCGTACATCAACGTAAGATCCCTAAACTTTCGGTCACTAGGATCAAGATCATAGAGCGATGGGTCAACAAAGGCTATGTTTATGCGTTTTAAGCTCCATCAGTGCGATGATTAAAAGGCAAGATCACAGCTTAGTTAGCATAAGCATTAGGGGATTGATAGGAGAAAGGCCAAAAAATGCGTCTTTGATCTTGATTTTTGTGAGAAAAGATGTAAAATCGCACTTCTGTATTGATATCTTGGCTGAAGCGCATAACGATTTAGTCCTTATGCACCTCTCAGCTTGAACTTTAAAATAGGTTAATTACGAAATGGTAGTCATTCGTTTACGTCGTGCTGGCGCTAAGAAGCGTCCTTTCTATCACGTAGTAGTTGCTGATTCTCGTTTTGCAGCAACCGGTCGTTTCATCGAAGAGGTTGGTTTCTTTAACCCAATCGCTCGTGGTAAGGAAGTCCGTCTCAAGTTAGACATGGAGCGCGTTAACTACTGGAAGGGTGTAGGTGCTCAGCCATCTGACCGCGTTGCTCGTTTAATCAAGGACGAGGAAATGGGCGCTGAGGCTGTTGCAGCTTACAAGACTGCAAAGTACGAGAAGGCTGTAGCTGCTCGTAAGGCAAAGGCTGAGGCTGAGGCCGCTGCTGCCGCCGCTGAGGCTGCTGCTGCAGAAGCTCCTGCTGAAGCTTAATAAAGCATTACCCGACTAATGGTCGATGATGCACCACGCTCCATGGGTAGACTAGGCTCTACTTATGGCTTAAAGGGCTACTTAAGAGTTCAGTCCTTTACCGAGCAACCTGAAAACCTTTTTGACTACTCGCCATGGTATATTCGTCGGCGTGGAGAAGAATGGCGTGAGGTTCAGGTAGAAGCTTGGAAACCGCATGCTGACGGCTTTATAGTTAAGCTAGATGCGGTCAATGTCAAGGAAGAAGCAGCGCTTCTTACTGGCATGGATATCGGGATCAAGCGCTCAAGCTTGCCCGCACTTCAAGACGGCGAGTTCTACTTAGTAGACCTCGAAGGATGCACAGTCATCGGTCTTGATGATGTAAACCTCGGAGTTGTTTCGAGGGTTGTGGATCAAGGAGCTGCTCCTTATATGGTAGTGTCTCCCTCTGACCAAACGAAAGGTGGACCTCGTGAGAGGTTAATTCCTTACGTTAAAGGCCCGATTGTTACGCATGTCGATCTCGATGCAAAGACAATCCGGGTTGAGTGGGGCGAAGATTACTAAACCGCTTCTGAAAGGACAAATAAGAGTTTAAACGCCAGCAATGCTGGTACCTTTACAGGATTTAAATATGTGGTTTGGTGTAATATCGCTCTTCCCTGAGATGTTCAGTGCTGTATGTAATTCAGGTGTAACGTCACGAGCTGTCAAACGTGGCCTTATAGAGGTCAACGTTTGGAATCCTCGAGACTTCACATTAGATAAGTATCAAACCGTGGACGATAAGCCATATGGCGGCGGTCCAGGTATGCTTATGAAAGTACAGCCGTTACGAGATGCAATCAGCGCAGCTCGACAAAGAGCACCTGAGGGAACAAAAGTCGTCTATATGTCTCCGCAAGGAGAACGTCTTAGCCACTCACTGGTCACGCGATTCCATAACTGGGGTTCGTTAATCCTTATAGCCGGACGCTATGAGGGAATAGATGAGCGTATCCTTCAGAAAGAAGTCGATCTGGAGGTCTCAATCGGTGACTACGTGCTCTCGGGTGGTGAAATCCCTGCTATGTGTGTCATCGATGCGGTATCACGTATGGTTCCTGGTGTTCTAGGAGATATACGTAACGCGCATGAGGATTCTTTTGCCGACGGATTGTTGCACTTTCCTCAGTATACTCGTCCTGAAGTTATCGACGGGATGGAAGTTCCTGAGGTGTTAATGAGCGGCAATCACGAAAAGATCCGTCGTTGGCGATTGCAGCAGGCATTAGCCCGTACATATGAGCGACGTCCTGATTTATTGCAGTCAAGATTACTAAATCGTGAAGAGCAAAAGCTCTTAGACGAATACCTTGAGCAAAAACAGCTCAAGGATTAGAAGAATTTACTTTAGGTAGGTAAAAAATGGCTAGCCATCCAATTATTGACCAGCTTGAGAAAGAGCAGCTTCGTCAGGACATCCCTGCATTCAACCCAGGTGATACCGTTCGTGTTGAAGTACGTGTAGTAGAAGGCGACAAGACCCGTCTGCAGGCTTTCGAAGGCAACGTTATCGCTAAGCGTAACCGTGGCTTAAACTCTTCTTTCACCGTTCGCAAGATCTCTTCTGGCGAGGGTGTTGAGCGTGTCTTCCAGACTCACTCCCCAATGATCGCTTCTGTTAAGGTTACCCGTCGTGGTGACGTTCGTCGTGCTAAGCTGTACTACTTACGTTCACGTACTGGTAAGGCTGCTCGTATCCGCGAGAAGGTTTAACAGTCAGACAGGTTTAATTCCTGTTAAGGCCGCAGACTCATGCCTGCGGTCATTTATGGCTCAAATTTTGAGCCTGCCAAGAGCCTTGTTTGCACGAACAAGGCTTTTGTCATTTATAGACACTCCAAAATTTCAAAATATGTTTGGCTGCCTATGCACGCCATAACTCCGTCTAATTTATACCCTAAACACAAGCCACCATTCTTCCTCGATCCCACCGACAACGGGCTATTGCTCTTATCACAGGCTCAAAGTGCCCTCACTTTTCCAAGCGCTTATTATTCATCAAAAGGCCTTTAACGCTAAAAGCCACCTAAAGCTACTAGCTGTGTCAAAGATCTTCTAGGCTATTAGCCGCATAAAATGGCAGCGAAGGCTATTAGCCGCATCAACTGACTGCTTTATACACTACGCATCCATTGCATGCAAAGATGACATATGTGCACACGTTGCAGCTTTATTGAGGCCATTGTAGATGGTCATTTGCAGGTTAAGCATTGCTTACTAACGCTGGTTAGAGCATTGCGTACTAACACAAGGGTGCTGAGCGTCTTAGTGATTATACGTGACTATTAGTCTTTATAGCAGGAACTCTAGGGGTATGTTGCAGTAGTAAAGACTAGGCTTTTGCGCATAAAAAAAGCCCTATTGCTTGGGAATAGGGCTTTAAGGTTATGGTTCTAGCTTAGCTTGTTAAAGCATAAGCTTTAGAGGTTTGCAGTATTAGATATAGCCAAATAAGGTAGCTAAGATGTAGCCAAATACGCAAGAAGAGCCTACACCAATCAGACCTGGAAGAATGAATGAGTGGTTGATTACGAACTTACCAATGTGAGTAGTACCAGTACGATCGAATTGGATAGTTGCTAAGTCTGATGGGTAGGTTGGCAGAATGTAGTAGCCGTAACATGCTGCAGCAAAGGCTACGATGATGCCTGGCTCTACACCAATGCCTAAGGCGATTGGTACGAAAGCAGCTAATGCAGCAGCCTGTGAGTTAACGAACTTAGAGATTAACAGCAGCATGATAGCGTAGGTCCACTGGTGCTCTTTAACGATGTCACCTAAGAACTCTTTCATCATTGGGGTGTGCACAGCGAACATGGTGTCAGCCATCCATGAAATACCGAACACAGCAACCAGAGCAATCATACCTGACTTAAAGATTTCGTTAGAGGCAATCTTTTTGGCTTCAGTTGGAGTAAAGATGATGATTAAAGCACCAGCAAGTAACATAAAGGCCTGAATTACATGCACCATAGAGATGTACTTAATATCAGGATTACCCATCTTGTCCTTAAGTGGGATAGCAGTGATAGTGCCATCCTTGATAGCCTCTTTGAATTTGCTATCAGCACCGTGATCAGACTCTTGATCAAAGCCTAATGCCTTAAGGTTGATTTCACCCTTATTTGAGCCAGTAGAAGTCCAACGCAGTGGAGTATCGGCGCTTATAGTGGTCTCATAGGCCATCTTCTGACCCCATGAAGGCTTGATGTCATTAGAGGCACCAACCACAGCCACAGCAGCAATAGCGCCTAAGAAAATCCACATGGCAAGCCAGCTAGACTTAGGCAGCTTTACGCCTAAAAGACTCTTAGAATCACCATATACGTACTTCTTGAACTCTTCGTCCTTGAGCTTCTCTTGGAACTCTTTATCGTCCTCAAGATCCTTACCTCTAAACCAGCTGAAGATACCAATGCAGAGGATACCAAATAAGGTGCTAGGAATGGTTACAGCAAGCAGGTCTAAGTAGCCGTCAAATCCTGGGATCTTGTGATCAGAGGCCAGTAAGAAAGCAGACAGTGAAACAACTGCTACTGATACAGGGGATGCAATAATGGCAAGCTGTGATGAAATGGAAGAGGCTGCCATTGGACGCTCAGGACGAATACCATTCTTAATAGCGATGTCATAAATAATCGGCATGATGGTATAAACCACGTGGCCAGTACCACAGAGCATGGTTAAGAAGCCGGTGATGAATGGAGCGATGATGGTTACGTACTTAGGATTTTTACGTAAAACCTTTTCTGCAATCTGCAGCATTACATCTAAGCCACCGCTAGCCTGCAGTGTAGCTGAGGCAACTACTACCGCTAAGATTGTAATCATAACGTCGATAGCAGGCTTGCCTGGTTGAATGTGGAAAACGAAGATCAGAACCAGGATGCCGATACCACCGAGCATACCAAGTGCTAAACCGCCTTTTTTAGCGCCATAGAATAAACAGGCTAGAACAACGATGATTTGCACTAAAAACTGCATACCATCGGACATTGAAGTAAAGAGCTCCATAAGGCCCCCTAATCAGATCACACACATCTCATAAATTCATTTCATGAGCATTTGTGCATATTTTAGATTACGTATAGCTGACTAAGATAAGCTGGAATTGTGAATTATGAAGCTGGCTAGAAAACTAAAACAAAATGGTAAATTTAGATGTATAAGATGACAATTTTCTCTCTGTTCATGATATGATTTCTCATTTTCTTGTTTTCAACATCAAGGTTTAAATTTGCTCAAAGCCAATATACACACGGATTCTTGCCGTATAGCTAATAACTATAGTAACAACAAAAGTAATGCCAAAATGAGCATGATGCTCTTAATAGCAAGAGGTCTAAATTGGTAGAAAAAATGAGTGAGAGAAAGAAGATAATAATTTGATGGTGGTAGATCGGATCAGTAGATACAAAAAAACCAGCCTGAAGCTGGTCTTTGAAAATTTTGAAATGCCCAAAAACAAAAAAACCAGCATAAAGCTGGCTAATTGCGGTCATCTCGGAGCAGTCTAGACCAACTAGCTTAGTTGGTTGCGGGGGCAGGATTTGAACCTACGACCTTCGGGTTATGAGCCCGACGAGCTACCGAGCTGCTCCACCCCGCGATTGAATGAGCACATTATATGGAATGGGCTATGAGCTGTCAACACTTTTATGAAAAAAGTTTGGTTTTTTGTCCTTATCAGAAATATATAATCATACTCTAATAGTACGTGATGCCCATATACATGCCATTTGTGAACTTTGATCTAGATCTAAAAATATTTGACTTCGAACTTAAAATTATTGGCATATAGACCATATGTATGGTTTGTATTTAGCACTTAGAATGAAAAATCGCCGTTCACATACCCCTCTGTAAGGCTATATGCTGCTCGTTAAATAAAATTAAGGTATGTCGGTAAGAGACTGGACACTCCCGGACACTTCCCTAAAAAAGAAGAATGTAGGTCATGGAGTAATTAGGCTCCGAAGAAAGGGTCTAAAAGGGAGGTTTGAGACGGGCTCTATAACAGATGCATGCTGCTATTGGGTAGAGGAATCAGATTATGTGCTTGGGATGGGCAATTAAAAAAGGCCACATAGTTAAGGTGTGGCCTTTTAATTAAATTAGTGTAGCTACAAGAGCGATTACTTTTGCTGAACGGTGAATACTGAGTTTTCAGTACCAAAGTCGTTGCGGCAGTAGGATTCTGCATCCCAGTCGTTGTCGAACTTAACTTCACCGTCGTTCATGATGTACTTAAAACGGTATTGATAGCTTGGCTGAATATCAGTAGGAACGGTGATTGAGCCTCTGAAGGTGCCGTTCTTCTGTGGCTTCATAGCAACTGGCTCCCAGCCATTGTGCTCGCAGATTAAGAAGATCTTGTCAGCGCCTGCAGCAGCTTCTTTCTTGATGTAGAAAGTAATGGTGATCTTCTTGCCGTCCTTGGTTGGGCTCTTGGCAATACTCATGCAAATATCCTCTATTACAGTTGTTGCATCGCAGTCGTTAGCAATCAGTGCACATCTCTTAGGTGCGTTAACTGATAGGGGCTGCATTAGCAATCTTGTGGTCATACTGTGGCAGCAAGTTAGTGAATTGTGCTGCCACTTAGCAGTGAAATCTTTTGTGCTTAGTTATCAAGTTGCAATCATTATGGTGTTACTCAAACGATCGCCACTGTTATAGATAAAACGTGCTTGGCCAGATCTGATGGCAAAAAGTGCTTTGGCTGATCTGATGGCAACAATAAAAGTGATTGCAGATCTGTTGGCACCAATAAAAGTGCTTGGCAGATCTGATTACAACATTTGATAGCTAAGTTTTGATGTTGATGCTGTCTTAGACAAGCGAAGGTAAGCTTGTCTTAACTAAACGTCTTTGTTCACAAGTTCATCGGGTGTATCTGCTTTTGAGATCGCTCTTTACGAAGATGCTTTGACCTGTATAGGTAGGTGGTGATCCTACATAAAGCCTATGTCTCGCCTTATCTTTTCCAATATGTTAATTAGCTTAGACAGTGCGTATGGAGGGTTGTATAAGGTGGGTCTCACCCCCGTGTGAACACCCTCTGAACACCCTATGCAAAAAGTACTTTGGTAAATTTTAAGTACGAACAAAGATTATGCATAAGGGCTATTATAGGTAACTTGCATGCATAGATCTATTGCTTAAATTTGCGGATTTGTTAATTTTGTGATGGTGGTGCCACCCTCTAAGACACCCTCTTGCCACGTTGTATGCGGGCTAGATAACGATCGCGTAAATAAGTAGTTATATCTGTGAAATCTTAAAATTTTCTAAGATCTTGAGGACGTTGCACAATTAAGTGACAAAAATGGCGTGATCTTTTCCTAATTTAGTACCCTAGGCCTTGGGGTAGGCATAGGGTGGCATGAGGGTTAGATGAGGGTGTAAGTAAACGATACAGAGGGTGCTTTAACTTGAAAATGTGATATATATCAACTTTATAAGGGCAAGTAGGTAGGGTTCATAGTCTTTACAAAGCGTGCTAACTGAGGGTTAAGCCTAGGGTTAAACGAGGGTGTCAGGTGCGTGGCTATAGCTAAACATATCTTAAGAGCAAGCTAGCTAAGCATATTGCAGTTGTAATACGGCAATACGTATTGATGAGGCGCTATAGCCGTTGATTAGTAAACTTCTGAAGTTGGACTCGCTCTTACTAGAGATCTTCGATCTCATGATTAGAGACTGTATCGATGGTCGAGGCTTGAGTATGCTTACTTGCTTGGCTATCTTGTAGTTCTAGAGGATCATCATCTGCGGCTAATGCTGCTTCAAGATCGCTAGGATCTATGCCAAATGCACTCTTGAGCTTGCCAAGTTGTGATAGAGCGAGATCATCAATCTTATTCATGGCCATAAAGTCTTGCATTAGCTTTTTAGTGAACCATGGTCTTAAGTAGTATGCACGAGGATAGGTAGTAGTAAAGTTGCCAGAAACATCGCGCACTTTGATGTATTCACTTGATGCAGCTGCTTTTGGTCGCATCTGAATGACATTGCCTGCGCTACCATCAATTTCACGTGCCGATGCATTCAAAATGAGCTCGTTAAACTCATTGTAATCTTGTTCAAAGAGCTTAAGCGTTTGATTATCAGGCTTGAAAAAGAAGTAGCCTAAGATGCGTCTTTCGGTGATCTTGGCTCCCTTTGGCGCTAAAAGGATCACAAAGAGCATATGGCGCAGTTTGTGGTAAAGGTGAGATTGCTCAAAAGGTATGAAACGCTCAGGATTGAGATCTGCCATGCACAAGAACGTGCTTTGAGCAGGCATGAGATCAAAGCCTACTGGCAGTGTCTTAAGCTCGATACCAAGATTAGTAAAATCAGGCTCTGAGAGGGTGCCAGCATCAGCTCCTAAGAAGATCTCTGTAAGTTGACCTGCAAAGCCTTTTCCAGCACGGTTGTTATAAGGAGAATCTACGCCGGAGAGAAAGGCAAGCTCACTAAGAGAGCGGCCCGTGATGAGATCAAGGCGTTTAATGAGATCGGCGCGAGTTTTAGGTTGACTAAGTTTGAGTAAGCTATTGAGCTCTTTACGGTACTTAGGTGCACTTTTACTTTCGCTCAAATGCTGTGGCTGTAAAATCGCTGCATTACTCATGATCTAGTCTTCCTCAATTTGAGCTCAACAGTCTAAACCAATTAAGAGGGTATGTCTTGCTTTTAGCATGACAGGTGCATGAGTATTATCCTGCTTCTTTGTATGATTATGTATTGACTATTGTGGTAAAGGCCTGTTGGTGTTGGAGCTAGGTATTATTGGGGTTTGAGGCAGTTTTTAGCTGAATTTGTGGCATTTTTGCGATTTTTGCATGTTTTTAGGTAAAAACTCAGAGCTTATGTAATGAGTAATGTTCGATTTTGCGATGCATACCATAAACATAGTTTACGCCTTATGGGATAATGATTGCTTGACAAAACAATGCAGGAGGCGGCTTCAAGACGTTTTTGTGCATCTTTGTCAAAGGTGTTTAACGCCTCATTTTTACGCTTGTAAGCGCTTTAAAATAGTTGAGTAACAGCTACTCAGGTGCATGAGATAGAACGCTTATCTTGTGCTCGAAAAGAGTGTTTAGTGTTTATACGTAGAGTGCGGCGCTATTGTATGAGGCTTTTTTTGCGATGATGGATCAAGACGGTTTCAGACCCAATGTGGGCATGGTGATCTTTAATCGCAAAGGTCAGGTGCTATGGGCACGGCGCATTCGGCAAAATTCCTATCAATTTCCTCAAGGAGGAGTGAGGGATAACGAAACCGAAGAAGAGGCAATGTATCGCGAGCTCTACGAGGAAGTAGGGCTAACTAAAAAAGATGTTTGGATTGTTCAAACTTCTAAAGATCATCATTGCTACCGTTTGCCTAAACGAATTTTAGATGCTCATAAAGACAATGAGTTTTTAGGCCAAAAACAGCGCTGGTTCTTATTGTCTTTAGAAGATGAATCAAAACTTAATGATGTAATCAACTTCACGAGCTCATCGCATCAAGAGTTTGATGGTTGGCGTTGGGTCAGTTATTGGTATCCAGTACGCAATGTAGTTACATTCAAACGCGATGTATACAGGGCCATTCTTACAGAGTTTGCCTCTGCAGCTTTAGGACTTGATTTACATCCTCATAAACATGGTGAAAGGCGTAGTCGATCCCACTCAAAGCGTCGTCGCTAAGCGCTTCTTGTTAGCGTGTGCGACTTAGTAGAGTGATTAAGCTTGTTTAATGTCTCTTTAGTGGGTTTTGGCATGTGATTTTAGCTATCTGATCTAAGATTATCAGCACTTATTAAGTCACGGCACCTTTCATATTATAAGATTAACTAGTGAAACCACCTCTTTACTTAATTATCATGTCTAGAGTTTGGTTTGACACAGATAGAGACGTATGTAAACGTTTAGCTATCTGATGTTTAACTTGTTAATCAATGCGCGACAAACTCGCAATGCTGCTTGAGCAGCAGATAGATAAACATCGTGCGGAGTTAAGGTATGGACGGAAGAATATTCTTACAAGCATTGCGTCAGATTACTGAGGCAGTAACGGGCGAGCTGGATATTAAAAAGGCAATGGATATCCTGGTACATAAGATTCGCCTGACTACTGAGACCGATTGCTGTTCGATTTATCTTCTCGATAGCTTCCGCAAACGCTATCGTCTGATGGCGACTGACGGTCTGTCACAGTCTGCTGTAGGTAAGGCTACCTTACATTTTGATGAAGGTTTAGTGGGCGTAGTTGGTACTACTGGCGAGGTGTTAAACCTAGCTAATGCTCCAAGCCATCCAAACTTTAAGTACCTGCCTGATGTTGGTGAAGACGAGTATCAGTCATTCTTAGGCGTGCCTATTCTCGATCAGGGTTCTACCATTGGTGTGCTCATTATTCAAAGTAAGAGCAGACAGCAATTTGGTGAGCAAGAGGAGTCTTTTTTAGTCACTCTTGCTGCGCAAATGGGCAGCATCATCTCTAGAAGCCGTGAAGAGCACTCTTTAGAAGATGACGAACTTAAGCGTATCAAGGGTATTAGCTCCACTGGCGAAATTGCTATTGCTAAAGCATTAGTGTGGCAGCCAGATACCTCCCTTGATGATGTAAAAATTCAAAAGACTGAGGATTCAACACTACAAGTTGATCTGTTCACCCAAGTTCTTTTCCAAATGCAAATTGAGATGGATAAGGCCACTCTCAAGATGCAAGAGGGCGAAAAGAGCAATGCCGCCTTTGGTTACATGGCCTCTTATGGCAAGCTCCTCGATGACTCTACTTTCTCTGATGAGGTAATTAATTGCATTGAGCAAGGCCATTACTTAGCCACCTCAGCAGTTAAGTTTGTTATTGAGCGTCGCCTGAAGGATGCTTTAATCCAAGGTCAGGATGATAAGGTCATCGACATTAAAGACTTTGGTCAGGTATTAGTCTCACGTCTGGTGCACGCATGTAATCGTGAGTTCGACATTGACGAGCAAGTAGTGCTCGTGATGGAGAATATGCCTGCAGCCATGGTTGCTGACTTGCCAAAGGATAAGATCGTAGGTTTTGTAGCAACCTCACAAGTATCCTCAGCACACGCTTCTATCTTAGCCCGTGACTTTGGTATTCCTTCTGTCTTAGGCGTTAAGGTTAACATCAATGATCTTGATGGTCATACCGTGATCGTTGATGGTAGAAACTGTGAGGTGATTCTTGACCCACCTGAGTCAGTGATCGGTGAGTTCAAACAGCTCGTAAGTCAGAGCAAGGAGCAGCAGGATCTCTTCTCAAGAGAGGCAACCGAGCCTGCTAACACCTTAGATGGTCAGCACGTCACCGTAAGCTTAAATGCAGGCTTAAATCAGAATGGTTCTGAGGCACTGCAAGCTGGCGATAACATCGGTCTTTACCGTACTGAAATTGCCTTCATGATGTGTGACACTTTCCCTGGTGAGCAACAGCAATATGAGTGGTACTCACGTATTTTAGAGCAATCAGCTCCTAAGCCTGTATGTATGCGTACCTTAGATATTGGCTCAGACAAGGGTCTGCCATATTTGCAAAGCAAGGAACCAAACCCTGCTTTAGGTTGGCGTGGTGTACGTGTCACTGTGGATATGCCAAATATTCTGCATACTCAGTTACGCGCTATGCTGCTTGCTCATCAGAAGTATGGCAACTTAGAGCTCATGATTCCTATGGTGTCATGCATGGAAGAAGTGCACTTTGTTAAGAGTGCCATTATTGAGGTTGCTAATGAGCTGCGACAGAAGACTGGCAAAGAGGTTACTCTGCCACCATTTGGCGTGATGATTGAAGTTCCATCCACTACTTACTTAATGGATGAGCTTTCTCAAGAGGTAGACTTCTTCTCTATCGGCTCTAATGACTTAATTCAGTACTTATTGGCAGTAGATAGAGCTAATCCAAATGTGGCTCGTTTCTATGATTGTTTCCACCCTGCAGTGGTGCGTTGCTTAAAGGGCCTGGTCGATAAGGCTAAAGAGCACAATAAGCCAATTACAGTATGTGGTGAGTCTGCTGGTGATCCGCTGTCTGCTTTACTGCTCTTGTCACTTGGCTACACCTCACTGAGCATGAATAACTCATTTATTGCTCGTATTAAGTACATCATGCGTCGTGTATCCTGTGAGGATCTGCAAAAGCTAGCAACAGAGGCTCTCAAGCTTACTGATGGTAAGTCTATCCGTGCGCTGTATGATGCCTATGCTGCAAATCAGGGCTTAGGTAAGATCATGTCATCTTACCAACAGGAAATTAAAGCCATTATTGAAAGCGGTGAGAAGACCGACAACCACTAGTATTGCTTGCTTTTCATGCGGAGCTTTAAATTACCCATAATTTGAGGCTTTGAAACACCCATAATTAGGGCTATTAGGCAGCGATTATATGCTGCTAAAAGCCCACTTAGCCGCTAAGTTTAAGAGATCTTAGCGGCACTAACAGGCCGCTTTTGCGGCCTTAATTTTTTATATATGCGGCAGCTTATTAACGCCGGATCTTTTGTCTTGGTTTAGCTTAACTACGATAATATTGCGCTGATTGTGCGATAGGATAATGTCTGTGTTAATATTCGGTAATTTTTGTTCTTGAGGTTGAGCTAAGCTCGATCTTAAGAAAGTTGCTGTTTTGCTAGTTAGGAGCCACACTTAGGGTGTGGATAATGTAATATGCAGGTCTATCTTGATTTAATGAAGAAGATCCTCGATGAGGGTGTAGATCGTTCTGATCGTACCGGAGTAGGTACTCGTTCAATTTTCGGTACACAGATGCGTTTTGATCTGTCTGAATCATTCCCACTTCTGACTACCAAAAAGGTTCACTTACGCTCCATCATTTATGAATTATTATGGTTCTTAAGTGGTGATACCAACATCAAGTTCTTAAAGGACAACAATGTCACCATTTGGGACGAGTGGGCTGATGAAAACGGCAATTTAGGTCCTGTTTATGGTAAGCAGTGGCGTCGTTGGGAATGTGCTGATGGTCGTATCATCGATCAGATCTCCAATGTAGTAGATCAGATCAAGAACAATCCACAAAGCCGTCGTCTTATCGTCAATGCTTGGAACGTAGCTGACGTAGATAAGATGGCACTGCCTCCATGCCACTTACTGTTCCAGTTCTATGTGGCCAATGATCGTTTAAGCTGCATGCTCTATCAGCGCAGCTGTGACTTTTTCTTAGGTGTGCCTTTCAACATCGCTTCATACTCCTTGCTGTGCATGATGATCGCTCAGCAATGTGGTCTCAAGCCTGGTGAGTTTGTGTGGACTGGTGGTGATACTCACCTGTACTCCAACCATTTTGAGCAGGCCAAAGAGCAATTAAGTCGTACTCCACGTGCTTTACCAAAAATGTTAATCAAGCGTAAGCCAGATAGTATTTTTGACTATAAGTTTGAGGATTTTGAGCTAGTCGATTACGACCCATATCCAGTCATCAAGGCTCCTATTGCTGTTTAGT
>Reeses_p1__coassemble_109_pt1 | contig 106546 bp, 69 predicted proteins | sample Reeses_p1__metabat2_low_PE_009 | metagenome-assembled genome bin Reeses_p1 | reverse complement strand
TGTACCTGTAGGTGGTATGCGTTTATCTTTAGTGCTTATCTTGGTATTAGCCAAGGTACAAAAAAGGCAGCCATTTGGCTGCCTTTTTTGTCGCTACCTAGGTAGCAGTTACATATAGTGTTACCACCACTTTGGCTTAGTAAGAGCCTCCTCGTAGAGTTTTTCGTACTTAGCGCAGGACTCTTCCCAACTAAAGTGAACGCTCATAGCATTCTTACGCAGACGCTCCATCTCCACAGGATCCTCAAGGTAGAGAATTAAAGAGCGACGTAAGGTGCTTAGTAACTCCTCAGGATTTGGATCCCAGAAGATAAAGCCATTACCGTTAACTTGGTCGGTATCGTAGTTAGTAACGGTATCACGCAGACCGCCTACACCACGCACAATTGGGATGGTACCGTAGGCAAGAGAGTACATCTGATTGAGACCGCAAGGCTCAAAGATTGATGGCATTAAGAAGAAGTCAGCTGCAGCTTCAATCTTATGAGCTAAGGCATTGTCATAAACCGAGCGGAAAATCATCTTGTCTGGATGACGATCGGCAATCTCTTGAATTTGACGAGCTAAGTTTGGATCACCAGTGCCCTCGATAACGATTTGTACACGGTGACGTAAGAACTGCTCAAGAATAGGGATTAAGATGCCCACACCTTTTTGGTCAGTAAGACGTGCCACCATACCGTACATAGGGTCATCACCCATTGGCAGACCCAGCTCTTTTTGTAGCAGGTACTTGCCTAAAATCTTCTCTTCGAGGGTGTTGATGTCGTACTGAATCTTTAAGTGCTTATCGGTAGCAGGATCCCAGTCGCTATAGTCACAGCCGTTAATAATACCTACTAAATCAGCGCTACGGCTTTGGAAGTTAACTGTCATACCGTGACCGCCTAAGTAGGTGGTAAGTTCGGCAGCGTAACCTGGGGATACGGTAGTGATCTTGTCAGCGTAGAACACGCCGCACTTTAAGAAGTTAATGTAAGTGCCCTGAGAGATCATGTCGTTGTAGACCTGACAAATCTCAGGAATCATATAAATCTGACCGCGATCAAAGACGCCTTGGAATGCACCATTGTGCACGGTAATTACTGAGCGGGTCTTATCAAAGAACTTATTGTCATCGTACTTGATGCGCAGGATCATTGGAGCTAAGGCAGCATGCCAGTCGTTAGCATGTACGATGTCAGGGCGGAACTGAAGTTTCTCGGCTGCATCAAAAGAGGCTGCAGATAAGAAGGCGTAACGTTCGCCATTATCCCAGTAAGCCTGGTTGTTATCACCGTAAATGGAGGTACGGTTGTAGTAACGTGGGCAATCGATAAGCCAAACTTCAACGTCATTAGCAATGTGAGTTGAGCGAATGGTGTAATCGATTTGACGATCGGTTCCAGGATTTAAAGATGAAGAACCGATGACAGGGAAGTTTTCAACGCCTTTGATGAGACTGTAGCAAGGCATTACTACTCGAACCTGATGTCCGTTGCTTTTCAGTTGTGCCGGCAAAGCCTTCGCCACATCAGCAAGACCACCAGTCTTGATAATGTCAGCAACCTCTGAAGAAATAAATAGGATATTCAAAACGCACCTTCCTAAACGTCGCAATCAGGAGGAATAGACAGTTACTTGTCTCAAGGACAGATCCTTAAGAGATTGGTCACTCTTAAGAGCAAACTTCGCAACTGACTGAGTAAATGCACCTTGTGTGGTGCTTGTGTGTACCAACACCAAGCTAGCGTAAGTTAAAAGCTGCATACCATAGCTTTAAAAAACCTAACGCTCTTACTAGTGTCAAAAGTGTACATCTAGTCTAGCTATTGTATGAAATTTCTAGCCTAGATGTGCAGTCAAATACTTAAACTTGCAACAAGTATCTAGCAATCAGCATCTTAAAGCCTCTATCAAGATGACTTTGAGATGGTCTGAAAAATGATTAATAGCTAATTATCATGGCTTGTTAAAGCCCCAAAACTCTAATTATTGGGGCTTTTAAAAGCCCCAAAACTCTAATTATTGGGGCTTTTAAAAGCCAATAGTCTTTAATTAACAGTAGAACTATGGCCTAGCACTTTTAGTGACCATGTTTAGCCAAGCTTAAGGTTGCTAAGCCTACTCGTCAAAGCCAAGGCGCATGCCCTTAGGAATGACGATAATACCATTTGGTGACATTTGTGGACCGTTCTTGTCATCAGGAGTGACAATCTTCATATCAGCTTCTTTGTCATAGCCTAGAGTAAAACCTGGAGCTAAGACTACATCACGGTCAATGATGGCACGACGAATCTTGCAGTTAGCGCCAATCTTAACATCACCAATGAGAACGGTTTCTTCAACCTGAGCACCATCTTCAGCAGTACATCTAAAGCCCATTACTGACTTACGAATGCGTGCGCCATCGATGTTACAGCCAGCACTGATCATAGACTGAGATACCTCAGATTGATTGTTAGCTGTATCAGAGAAGTGAGCTGGTGGAAGAGGTGGGTAGAAAGTGTGCAGAGCCCACTTTAAGTTCATTAAGGAGAATGGGGCCTTATCTTGGAGTAGATCCATATGGGCATCCCAATAGGCATCAATACTTCCTACATCGCGCCAGTACACTTCATTAGGCTCGCCATCGATAACATTGTTCGACAGGTCATAGACGAAAACATTGCCACGTGGGAAGAGCTTAGGAATGATGTCCTTACCAAAGTCGTGGGAGGACTCTTTATCCTCTGCATCTACGCGCAGCTCATGGCCTAACACTTCGGTCTTGAAGATGTAGTTACCCATGGAGACTAAAGAGTAGCCAGGATCACCAGGGATCTCTTTTGGCACGGCTGGCTTTTCTTCAAAGCCAATCATGCGACCAGATTGGTCTACCTCAATCACACCGAAGTTGCCGGCGCAATCTTTAGATGGCAGACGAATAGCAGCTACAGTTAAGTCAGCTTTATGAGAAGTGTGATACTGCAGCATCTGGCGAATGTCCATCTTATAGATATGGTCAGAGCCGAAAACGCACACATCGGATGGGTACAGATCTTCAATGAAGGTTAAGTTCTGATAGATAGCATCTGCTGTGCCCTGATACCACTCCTTGCCAGTACGCATCTGTGCAGGGATTGGATCAATAAAGCAGCCTGGAATACCTGAAACTGTCCAGCCATTCTTCAAGTGCATGTACAAAGATTGGGACTTGTACTGAGTGATTACAAACAGACGCAGAATGCCTGAGTTAACGAAGTTGTTAAGCACAAAGTCGATCAGTCGATAAGAACCACCAAAAGGCACAGACGGCTTGGAGCGCGATTTGGTGAGTGGCATTAAGCGTGTGCCCTCGCCACCAGCGAGGATCATTGCCATTACTCCTGACATATAAATTCCCCTTATCTAAGCTACAAAGTTTAGAACAATAGCCGTATGGATGCTGGTAGAAGCATATGAACAAGACATAGCTGTGGTGCTATATGCCAAAGATCATGCGCTACTGCTAAAAAAACAACGGCCCTATCACCAACACACAACGCCGCTTCTGTACATATCTTTGATGCTACCATCTTAAATTTGAGCTGCAACAAGACGTAGTGATGTTCATGCAAGATGTTGCTATAAGCCTAGCTTATATTCACCTCAATGTATGTATGAGTAGATAAGCACAAGAGAGCTTAAGAGCTACGCTCTTGGACATGGCAGAAGAACGGAACCATTGTAATAATACGCGCAATGACACACTGTAAATTTGACTAATGACTCAGTTTTCCTACCTAGAACACACCCTTTGCATCCTCATGGCTCAAAGTGAGCGCTACTTCTCAAATTAAGCATTGACCATACTTAAGATCGCAACTGGGTATTGGCAAATTTCATATTGTGAAAAGCTTATTAAATCATTACAATCGGAGCGTAATTTTGGGTATAACCACCCATTTGACAGGCGCTAGAGCGCTATAGAATTTTCTTTGCGTGAAGCTCCACTTAGCTTTGGATTCCAAGGTTGAACTACCAACTTCACGACTATAGGTTTTTATATGAAGTTACTTGTACTTGCTACTGCAACAGCCGCTCTTTTGTCTGTAGGTTGCCAATCTGGTGTTACTTTTGACTCCAATTTAAATCCTGAGAACTTCACTGAGTATGCTAAGCCTGCATCAGTAGATGTTTTTACTAAGGATTCCATTCTTGAGCATCGCTACCACTCTTTAGGTATGGTCGCTGGTTTAGCTTGCCAAGAAAGTGAGGATGACTACATTGCAACTGAGGCTGATGCTCGTACTGATGCCAAGATCAAGACTGCAGATTTAGGCGGTAATGGTGTAGTTTTTGGCAAGTGCATTCGTCTTGAGCGTACTGATGCGTGCGTAGTTTCAGTAACCTGCTATGGCGAGGCTTTCAAGGTAGACGACTCTTTCAAGCAGCAGTCTAAGTAGCTCTACCATAAGCTCAAACGCTCTAATTAAAAGGTAGCATTCAGACCTCTTGAAGATGTGTACCATGAGCTTTTAGATGCGCATTCAGACCTCTTTAGGAGGTGCACTAGGCGCTTTTAGATGCGCATGCAGGGCTTTTGAGGCGCTCTCACCATACCCTAGCTTATTTTGGCATGGGTTAAATAGACAAGCACTGTGAGTGCATAGGACAGCCTGTCGTAAGTACAGGCTGCTTGTATTTTAGCTTGCTGCTTAAGTGGCAAGATCTCAAGGCAGATGTTTATGGACACTTTTAATCTTGAGCCAATAGGAGTTATCCATACTCCATATGGTCAAAAGTTTGCTGTGCCACGCCAGCCAGGTCTTGCTGCAGCTGTAGCTTGTGAAATTGAGCTACTCCCACCTTATTGCGATCCTCAAGCATGCATCGGTCTTGAAGGTTTTAGCCATATCCATGTGATCTTTATTTTTGATAAGGTTGAAGTGGATAAGTTTAGGCCTATGATTAGACCGCCACGACTTGGTGGTAATCAAAAAGTAGGTTTGTTTGCCTCAAGATCGCCATTTAGACCATCAAGATTAGGTCTGTCTGTTCTCAAGCTTGAAAAGGTAGAAAACCGTAACGGCAAGACAGTGCTTCATGTGCTCGGTGCTGATATGGTCGATGGCACTCCGATCTTAGATATCAAGCCATATATTCCATTTGTCGATGCTCTGCCTGATGCAGTAGGCGGCTTTGCTCTAGAGCCTCCTAAGCTTAAGCAAGTTGCATTTACCTCAGAGGCTGACGCGCTTATAACTAAGCTTAAGCTTGATAAGGCCTCACTTATCGATATCCTTGCCCAAGATCCACGTCCGGCTTACAAAGGCACTGAGGACGATAAGCCTTATTTTGCTCTTCTTATGGGCTATAACATCAAGTTCACCGTCTTAGGTGAGATCGTCACCGTACTTGATGTCCTTCCGGCAGAAACCGCCACGCAACAGTAAATAGGCTAAAACTCCGTTGCAATAAGATGTACTTGTCGGGTCCATCTCAAGCGTTATGCCATCGATCGCCTTGCTTATAAAAGCATCCTAATACGCATTTAGGGTGGTTAGCTCCTTTATTTTTCATACTATCTATCGGCTAAACATCACACTTTTGTTTTAATGATCGCTTTTTGCCGTTCATTGAGATCTTTAGATGCTTACTCAAAGCTATAATCAGTAGGAAGCATGTCTGTCACATTTGGCAAGCTTGATGTTAGGACTTTTAAGCACGCGAGGCACCGTATGAGCAAGTATAAGCATTTGCTTTTTGATTTAGATGGCACCCTGGTTGATACTTTTGAGGCCAATCTTAGTAGTGTCATTGAGTTACTTGATCGTAACAAGCCTGGCCATGGCATGTCTCGTGATGACTTTATTAAGTTCTTTGGCTTATCTGGTCCTACCTGTTTACGTAAGCTCGGCGTCAATGAGATCGATATCGATGCGTATATGGCTGAGTGGATTAATTTAGTACGCGCTAAGAGTCACATGTATAAGCTCTTTAATGGTGTGGTTCCTGTCATGGAGTGCTTAAAGTTTCGTGGATACCACATGTCTGTAGTGACTTCACGTACCCGTGGTATTACCTTAGGCGGTCCACTTGGTGGTGATATGCCTGATCCGCTGCGTCAGTTCTTAGATATGTCGATCTGCGCTAATGACGTGCCTAATCCCAAGCCTGCTCCAGACTCTTTACTGCACTATATGAAAGTAACTGGTGCTAAGCCTGAGGAGATCTTATTTATTGGTGATGCTGCAACTGATCTGCAATGTGCTGATGCTGCCGGTGTCGACTTTGCACTTGCCCTGTGGGATTATCGCGGCAATGACCATCTTTACTGCAAGCACTATCTTAAGACCCCATGGGACTTAGTTTCTGTAGTAACCCAAAAGGAAGCTGAAACTGATCTTGGTGCACAGATGCATAAGTGGGCGCGTGAGATTAACGCTATTGGTCAGATTGGTCTTACCTTTTCACAAGATCGCTTTGATCAAGAGCGTTATAGCCGTCTGCAGGATATTGCAGCGCAAATGGCAGCTTGCTATGTGGGCGTGGATGAGAAGATCATCAGAAAAGAATGGACCATGTCTGGCTATAAGACTCCACAGTTAGACACCCGTGCAGCCATCTTTGATGATCAGGATCGTATCTTATTAGTTAAAGAGGCTCTCTCTGGTAAGTGGAACATGCCAGGCGGCTGGTGTGATGAAAACATGACCATTATGAAGAATGTGGTCAAAGAGGTTAAAGAAGAGGCGGGTATGGATGTCCATCCTATCCGTCTTATCGCCATCCACGATAAGAGTCGTCACAATGATAAAGAATGCCTCACTGGTACTCTAAAGGCTTTTGTTGAGTGCTCAGCAGGCCCAGGTGAGTTTGTACCAAATGCAGAGACAGTTGAGCGCCGTTTCTTCTCACTTAACGAGTTGCCTGTTAAAGACTTACGCACTTCTACTAATACCTTAGAGCAGATTATGATGTGCTTCTCTTGCCATAAGGATCCGTTGTGGCGTGCTGTAGTGGAGTAAGAGCAAGTTAGCTACTTTGCTGCCAAATGATGCTCTACAAAGATCGTGGTAGTAAGGTAGCACTGAGTGCTGCTTGTAATTGGGGTGGAGACTGTGCAAAACAGTGCAAGACGAAAAATCACGCTCCATTGTGTTTATGATGTTGATATTACTCTCTAGAGTTTTATGTCTAGACAGTAGTGAGCTTACATTTTGCGGCTCGTTGCGTGGCAAGACTTATTAATATTAATGCCTAAGAGCAATTAACAGAGCCATAACATCAATATTAGTTTCAACGTGCAATACTTTACTTGGGAGCGTATATGCGTTTTTTAGTTGATCTTCATACACATACCGTAGCAAGTGACCATGCTTACAGCACGATCAATGACTATGTGCTGCAGGCTGAGAAGAATGGTATTGCAATGTTTGCTACCACCGATCACGGCCCTGATGTTGAGGATGCACCTCATCCTTGGCATTTTGGCAACCTCTGTGTTATCCCTCACGTAGTAGATAAGATTGCGATTTTACGTGGCGTTGAGGCTAATATCCGTGCTGACGGTACTATCGACCTTGAAGATAAGTACTTAGAGCGTCTGGACATCGTTTTAGCTGGCTTCCATCCAAACTTAGATCCATCTAATGCTGATGAACACACCAAGCTTTTAAAGCAAGTTATTTCCTCAGGTAAGGTCGATATCATCACTCACTTAGGTAACCCAAGATATCCAGTGCATTTACGCGAAGTGTTATCTTGTGCCAAGGAGCATAACGTAGCAATCGAGCTTAACTCCTCATCTGGCGTTAATACCCGCAAGGGCAGCCACAGCAATTGCGTTGAAGTAGCAAGACTAGCTAAAGAGATCGGCAACGTTATCTCTTTAGGCTCTGACGCCCACGTTTGCTATTTCTTAGGCAACTTCAAGGCAGCTGAGGCTGTGATTGAAGAGGCAGGCTTAGGCTACGATCAAATCATTAACACTAGCCCAATGAAGGTATTAGACTTCCTTGAGTCTCGTGGTCGTGAGCCAATTGAGTCACTGCACAATCTCTTTACTCTCTTCTAAACAAATACACCCATCATATCGCCACATAATGGCATAGCATTTAGCTAATGAGTTTGGGTTATATATGGCGGTTTGCTGATGCAACCGCCTTATTTTTTCTTGCTAAAGCAACACAAGTTTGTCATTACAATAGCAAGTCCAAAGGCATATTTGTCATGAAAATAGCAAACCCAAAGGCATAACTATCTTAGTTAGTAAGCTTAAAGATGATGGGCAAACGCAGGGTATAGTCCTCTTTTACCTGTGGGAATGAGGCGCTTGCGCGAATGATAGTTTGCTTAGCTGCATCATCAAGCTCGGCAGAGCCGGTGCTTCTAAGTAGGCGTAGTCTTCTTAGCTGCCCTTGTCTTGTGTAGGTAAATTGTACGATAGCAGCCCCCTCTTCACGCATCATGCGAGCTCTACGGGGGGTAGAGTAAATTGCTATCGATTGCCTGTTTGATTTTGGTCAGTACAGGGTGCTGATCGCGGCCTAGAATCAATACTTGTTCGGATGAACGCCCACTACGCATTGCTACATTCTCTCTATGTGCATTGGCAGGCGGCTCTTTCAAGTGCGCTGCTGTTTGCATTGCTCTGTCACGGCGCATATGGCGCATCTCATTAACCTTACGCTTATGCTCCATCTTGCGCTCATGCCTGCGTTCAGCCTTAGCCATGGCTTGCTTATGCTCTTGCATTACAGGTTGTGGTATTGGCTCTGGCTCTGGTATCTCATGCTGTGGCTTAACAGCGTCAACTTGCTTTTGTTCTTGCTCCTCGGGTGCAGGGGTTGTCTCATCAGAGCTTGGTGCAGGAGGCGTATCAACATTGCCAAATTGCTCTAGGCTCAGAGCAATAGAGGGGCTGCCAACATCAAGCTTAGTTACGTTAGGCTCATAGATGAAATAACTATAGGCTGCAGCAACGCTTGTCAACATTTCTTGCACAATTATCTTTTACAAATGCCGCGAGGGTGTTTTAGTACATAAAACCATAGGCATCATTTAGATAGCAGTAGAGTTATAGAGATGATGGTAGTTAGCGTAGCTACGCACTATGTTTATTGACTATAGTGTTTTGTATGTAGTGCCGTATGAAAACTAGTAAAGATGTGCAGTTATCTCAAGATGCTATTGGGTTTAGTCAATGGATTTGTTAGATTAAGTGTGTGTGGGTACGTATCTTATCTAGCATTGCTTAAGATAGAGAGCGCGAAAGTAACCATCTTAATTTGCTATCTCTGGTAGCACTGGTTCTTAACAGATGCATAGCTTGCGTACTTCACATGCTGCATAAAAAAATGCGCAAAGCTTGCGTACATGAGAAGAGTACAAAAGCGCATAGCTAGCGTACATGAGAAGAGTACAAAAGCGCATAGCTAGTGTACCCATCAAGAGACTTTTTATTTAAGCGCTTGCTAAGTAAAAGAAAAGTTTGAGCAAAGCGTTATTCAAGTCTCAATTTAGCTACCAAAGTAGTAGTTAAGAGGCTTTAGTGCGTTAAATTCTAATTGGAGTTTAAGCTTAAAAGTTTCGAATAATAGCTTTGAGTCTGATCTAGATTGTGCAGCCGCCTTTAATGGCGGTAATGTTTATAATTTATCCGTGCTGCGAGCTTACGGATGCATCGATAAGATGTTGGCAAAATATGAGGATTGGCCATGGAACTACATCACTTTAGCCACAACATTCAGCTATGGAAGATGAATCATAAGTGTGCTGGAAGGATCATGCGCCACTACATTGAAGAGCAATACGAAGATTACACCTTTGCTACTGGCAGCATTAAGTTTTTAAAGCAGATGCAAATGCTCCATGCTGAGCTGTTTAGAGTGCCTATGCTCAACTGGCTCGTATGGCTGTACCGTTTTAGATCCCCAGAGTTAGTCTCTGTAGCTTTAGACAAGGAAGGCAACCTCGTAGGTTATGAGTGCTTCATGTTTAATGACGGAGAAGTTAAAGACAACATTCTGCATGGTCTGTTCGTTGGCGTTACAGAGCGTGTTCAGGGTAAAGGTATCGCTACTGCACTGCGTCGCTTCTCCATTAAGACCTATGATTTTGGCAACCTCAATGCTTTATCAACTGTAGCATTAGTTGACGATATTAAGGCCTTACGTTCTGCGCAGAAATCAGGTTATGGCATTGAGAAGCAGTCCTTAAAGCCATCAGGTCACTACTTAGTTAAGCACCTGACTTTAGGTCGCTAATTTACCTATCACTACAAAAATATTTGTAGTCTGCATAAATGAAAAAAGCGTCTTAACGACGCTTTTTTCATGTCTGTACATAGCGCAAATGCTGCTATGCACAGACGAGTCTCTTGTAAGAATTATCTTACTTAGAAACCTTCTTGAACTTGAGACGGTGTGGCTGAGCCTCTTCACCGAGCTCTTTCTTCTTCCAGGCTTCGTACTCAGTGTAGTTACCCTCGAAGAAGCGTACCTTACCCTCATCACCGTAGTCGAGGATGTGGGTTGCAATACGGTCTAAGAACCAACGATCGTGGGAAATAACCATTGCTGAACCTGGGAACTCTAATAAAGCGTTCTCAAGTGCACGTAAGGTTTCAACGTCGAGATCGTTAGTAGGCTCGTCTAAGAGTAAGAGGTTACCGCCAACCTGCAGAAGCTTAGCAAGCTGCAGACGGCCACGCTCACCACCAGACAGATCGCCAACACGCTTTTGCTGATCAGTGCTCTTGAAGTTAAAGCGACCAATGTAAGCGCGAGATGGGATCTCGTAGTTACCAATACGCAGGATATCTTGGCCGTGTGAGATTTCCTCGAAAACGGTATTGTTATCGTTCATCTCATCACGGAACTGCTCTACGTATGCAGTTACTACGGTATCACCGAGCTTGATCTCACCTGAATCAGGCTTCTCAATACCAGTGATCATACGGAACAGAGTGGACTTACCTGCACCGTTAGGACCGATGATACCAACGATAGAGCCCTTAGGCAGAGTGAAGGATAAATCATCGATCAGTACCTGACCGTCATAAGCCTTAGACAGGTTCTTGACCTCAAGTACAGAGTCACCTAAACGAGGCCCTGGTGGAATGTACAGCTCGTTGGTTTCGTTACGCTTTTGATACTCAACAGATGAGAGCTCCTCAAAGCGCTGCATACGAGCCTTAGACTTAGCCTGACGGCCACGAGCACCCTGACGAACCCACTCAAGCTCGCGCTCGATGGAACGACGACGTGCGCTCTCAGTATTCTCTTCAATTTGCAGACGCTGATCTTTTTGCTCAAGCCATGAAGAGTAGTTACCCTGCCAAGGGATACCCTCACCACGGTCAAGTTCTAAGATCCAGCCAGCTACGTTGTCAAGGAAGTAACGATCGTGGGTTACTGCTACAACGGTACCTGGGTACTGGTGTAAGAACTGCTCAAGCCAATCAACAGACTCAGCATCAAGGTGGTTGGTAGGCTCGTCAAGAAGCAGCATATCTGGACGCTCTAAGAGCAGACGGCATAATGCTACACGACGACGCTCACCACCTGATAAAACCTTAATCTGACGATCAAAGTCAGGTAAACGCAGCGCATCAGCTGCACGATCAATCTGGCTGTCGAGGTTGTGACCATCGTGAGCCTGAATGATAGCCTCGAGCTTAGCCTGCTCTTTAGCTAATGCATCAAAGTCAGCGTTTTCATCGGCATACTCAGCGTAAACCTCATCGAGGCGCTTGAGTGCATCATTAACCTCGCCAAAAGCCTCCTGAATAACCTCTTTAATGGTCTTCTCTGGATCAAGCTTCGGCTCTTGAGGAAGATAGCCGATTTTAATGCCCGGTTGTGGACGTGCCTCACCCTCATAGTCCTGGTCAACGCCAGCCATGATCTTGATTAAGGTGGACTTACCGGCACCGTTCAGACCAAGAACGCCGATCTTTGCACCCGGGAAGAAAGACAGGGAAATGTTGTTTAAGATTTGTCTCTTCGGGGGCACAATTTTGCCCACACGATTCATAGTGAAAATGAATTGAGCCATATCACCCTCAAGTAATGAACAATCTCTTGATCTTATCAGTTTTGCAGCCTATAAGCCACTGCAAAAGCCCAAGCTAGCATCTAATTGCCATAAAAACGCCGTTTGAGACATGTTTAGAAAGCTTTGTTCTAGTTAGAGGTACTCCATAATTACAACAAGTAAGGCCACTAACTAGTCCTTAGCGTAACCTCATGTAAGGTCTCTGTGCCTTGAACATATAAATATGGGGCCTTCAATTTAGCCAAGATCTAACTGAACTCTATATTATTTTGCCATGATCGCCGTCAGTTGCCGCGCACTTAAGATCTCAAGATCTCAATTGCCGCGATCGCAATAGCGCAGTAACTCCTATAAATGCCAATTGGCAAGATCGTCGTCAGTCCAATAAATGCCAATTGGCAAGATCGTAAAGAGTCTAAAAGTATGACGCTTATAAAGATCGCGGCAAAGATACTTTTCCCACAGCAAGATCGTCACACCATAAAGATGCTTACTCACAACAAGATCGTCAAACAACAAAGATGCTTGCTCAAAGCAATATCGTTACATCATAAAGATGCTAGATCACGGCAAGATTGCGACACATTTAAGCAGTAGTTAGCTGGCAAGATCATGACATTAAGTGGCAACACATCGTTAGTTTATGGCGGCAAAAACTAACGGCACACTCTCTTAGTACGTGGATTATCTTTGCCAAGAGGTAATGAGTGTAATACTCATACTTTGCTTGTCGTGAATCATGCAAATATGAGCTTTAGCTAATTTGATTAAGTTTTTGCCTAGGATAGGGAGTGCTTTTTGAAATTTGGCACGTATAGTGCTTTATTGTGAGTAGCCCTGAAGCGATATGAGATTAATTTAATTCCAGGGCCCAGCGTAAGCTGGTCGATTCCCTGTCCAGGACTTGCTCCCGCACAGAAGAGAGCTGTGCGAGTGACAGGGTGTCACTGCAGATGATTCTGCTGTGTTCTCAGGCTTGTATAGCCTGATATTAAAAATAGGGTTCAGATTATGCCATTATTTATTAACACCAACGTTTCTTCGCTGTACGCTCAACGTGCAGCGCAGCGTGCTAACGACGCGCTCGACATCTCTTACCAGAGATTATCCTCAGGTCTGCGTATCAATCGTGCTAAAGACGATGCAGCAGGCATGCAGGTTTCTAACAACCTTACCACTCAGCTTGATGGTCTTACCCAGGGTAACCGTAATGCTCAGGATGGTCTTGCTTTTGCCCAGACTATCGAAGGTGCTTTAGACGAAGTTACCAACATGCTGCAGCGTATCCGTACCCTTGCTGTTCAGGCATCTAACGGTACCATGTCAGATCAAGACCGTAATTCTTTACAGGTTGAAGTAACTCAGTTAGCCGACGAAATTACCCGTATCTCAAACGATACTACTTTCGCTGGCGCAGACGTTTTAAACGGCAACGCCTCTATTTCCCGTTTCCAGGTTGGTGCAGACCCATCTTCCATCATTGAGATGGACTTACGTGACGGTACCGATATTAACGGTATTGTTAAGATGCTCGTCCGCTACACTGGCAAAGATGAGTTTGCTAACCCAATGGTTACCGATCCAGCAAATCCAGGTGGCCATGCTGTAAATCTTAAGTTTGAAGACATCTTCAAGAATAACGGTACCAACCCAGGTATTCGTGTGGAGAAGGCTTCTGCTGCTCAGGCAACCTTAGCCGGTATCGATGGTCTTATTAACGCCATTGACCGTAAGCGTGCTGAGCTTGGTGCTATGCAGAACCGTCTTGAGGCTACTGTACGTAACCAAGAGTCTGTTAAGGAAAACGTTGCATCTTCACGTGCAACCATTCGTGATACCGACTTTGCTGAAGAAACTGCTAACTTAACTCAGCAGCAGATCATTCAGCAGGCTACTGCTACTATTCTTACTCAGGCCAATCAGCGTCCACAGATTGCCCTGTCATTAATGCAGAAATAGTATCTAAAGATTCTGAACTCTTATTATTCGTAGTTATCTGGCATGCTTTATTGCATGCCATATTAGTTGCGATCCCTGCCATCGTGCCGCATAGGTACGGTGGTTTTTGCGTTTGTGCGTAAGTGCAAACACGCCTCTCTATATCAGGCCATTACCTACCTGATCCCATCATAATCCTCTCATATAGCCCTTTCTAATTCTTACTAATAGAGCTCTGCTCATAGGCCAGATCTACGCTATCCTTACTCTTTCACGCTACGTGAACAACAATGTAGGCAAAGTACATACGCCACTAGAGGCTTTATATATTACTAGCTCATTTCTGGATTGCAGTTGTTGAAGATCGTAGGTCGGACGCTGTCTTAGTGGTGTTGACGTTAGGATTTTACGGTTCCTGAAAACAACAAGCCCCGGTAAGGTCGATGCCTTACCGGGGCTTGTTGATTCAGAATTCTGTCTGGTGGAGGTGGTGGGATTTGAACCCACGTCCCAAAAGACTCTACCGTCAGTACTACATGTTTAGACTTCTCTTTGATCTTAGTACCGGCTGCGGAGAGTCACGCCACCGAGTACCCAGCTTGAAAAAATCTTTAATGCTTCCATCTCAAGCGGGACTTCCACACGAGCTGCTGAGAAACTGACACCGGCAATTTGCTAAGCGACAACAGCAGGGCTTATGCTCCGATGGCTTTAAGGCAGGTTATTAAGCTGCTAAAGCGTAGTTTTCGTCGTTTGCGACTATTTTAACGGATTTTTTAACGAGGCCAATCCACCCTCGACATGCACCTCGGGCTCGGTAACTTCCGGTCGAATCCAGAATCACCCCCACGAGTGCCCTGATTATAGGATTACTCTTATGTCTTTGCAAGCGTTTGCCATAAATTTCGCATTCTTGCAGTGATATAGCTTGCAAATGTTTAACTCAATAGCAGAGCATTATTTTTCAATTGAAAAATAATGCTCTGTGATCTCTTTGTAAAGAAGTGGATACTGTATGCATCTAAGATTTTGCTAAGAAAAAAGGATTAGGCTTTACCATGGACTTTTGACGAGTCTATGACTCCTTAGCATAAAGGCTCCTAAAGGCGCATTTATGTAGCTAAGTTTCTAAGATATGTAGTTAAGTGTCTAAGAAAATGTCGCTTAGGACTCTTTTATGCACGTTTTCAGGTAGTTTTACTCACATATGCCTTTGTGCATATCATCAAAGAGCTATTGTTGCTACAATTTACGCATTACTCGCTTGCATGCAGAATAGATTGGTCTTGTCTGCATCTTGCTACAGCTGCTTTTCAAAAAGGGCTTGTTTGTTCTGATGGCTAGCTCATGTGGCGATATTCACATGGCATCAGCCTTAGCACATGCGTTAGTTGTTAGGATTATTTAGAGCGTCTTGTATTTGCTTGTTTAGGTGGCATCATGTCCGACAATTTGTTTAAGAAACTTTGGTCAAAGCATAGGCTTAAGCTAGCCCCTGCTCTTGCACTTATATTTTTGTCAGGATGTGTTTCTAATCAAAATGCCTTTGACCCACCTCTAAGCTCAGAGTTCTCAGTAAGTAATGATGATATTGTCTTAGTTGACATTGATCTTGTTGAGCGCGAGCAATATCAAATCCTCATTGGCCAGATGACCTCAATGCTCGGCAAGGGCGATCTTACCCACGAGCAAAAGGCTCAGATTCTCTATCAATTGGGCTTGCTCTATGACCGTTTAGGTATGGACGCAACTGCTAGAACCATGTTCATGAACTCACTAGTAGAAGTCCCAGACTATGCCCGTTCATATAACTTCTTAGGCATTTACTTAGCAAGCTCAGAGCGCTTTGCTGAGGCTTATGATGCCTATGATGCGGTGTTAGAGATTGACCCAAAAGAAGTTTATGCATACTTCAATCGTGGTATAGCTTTGTACTATGGCAATCGTGCTGAATTAGGCGTTCAAGATCTGGTTAAGTTTTATGAGCTAGACAAGAACGATCCTTTCCGTCTGGCATGGCTGTACATCTTAGATCGTGAAGTTGATGGACAAGAGATCGCTCGTCAAAAGTTAATCGAGCGACGCAATGCTATCGAAAAGAAAGTGCCATGGGGTCTTGAGGTATTAGACTTATTATCCGGTAAGATCTCAGGTCACGATCTGATTGAGTCAGTGCGTACAGCTAATATTGAGCCTTTAGAGCGTGCCCGCCGTTTATGTGAAGCATACTTCTACATGGCTAAAGAAGCTGCTTATAAAGGTGAGTATAAGCAGGCTTATGATCTCTTCCATCTATGCCTTGCTACTAATGTCTCAGGCTATCTTGAGTATCGCTATGCACGTTTAGAGATCTCTCGTTTTGAGCGTATGGAGCAGGTGCAAAAGGCTGATCAGCTCGCCACAGAGAAGCAAAAGGAGCGTGAAGAGCTCCTAAAGAGGCAAGCTCAAGAGGCTCATAAGTATTTTCAGATGCTCAATCAGAAGCGAAAAGAGTCTGAAAACAAGAAGAGTCAAGACTCCACCTTAGATAGCGATAAGACTCAAGAATCCACCTTAGATAGCGATAAGACTCAAGAATCCACTTTAGATACCAATAAGACTTCAGTTAAAAGCTAAAGATCATTTTCATCTTGATTCATGACACAGTTTGAGGTGTTTTATGAAGCGCTCATTCATCAATAAGATCGTTAACGAAGCAATTGAGTTTTCCAAAGCACAGCACGTAACCCTGCCTAAGTTTGCGTATATCACTGCTGAAGATTGGAAAAAACAAGATCAAGCATCATGGGCAGAGGTTTTTGATCTCGAGCTTGGTTGGGATGTTACCGATTATGGCTCTGATGATTTTTACAAAACCGGCACCTGTTTGTTTACCTTACGTAATGGTTCTGTAAGCGACTCTCGCTATACCAAGCCTTATGCTGAAAAAATGATGCTAATTGAGGATGGTCAGGTACTGCCTTATCACTTCCACAGTTATAAGATGGAAGACATCCTTAATCGTGGCGGTGGCACCTTATGCATTAAGTGCTATTGGGCAACTGAAGATAATCAGCTTGATGAAAAGCGCAAGGTCGAGATTTCTTTCGACTCTCAGAAAGTATGCTTTGAGCCAGGTGAGGTTATTCGTATTCCAGTAGGTTCAGGTGTAACCCTGCCACCACGTTTATATCACAGCATTTGGGCTGAAAACGGCAAGGTCATGAGCTGGGAAGTTAGCAAGGTTAATGATGACCACACTGACAACACTTACCTTGAGGGCTGTCCGCGCTTTAGCAAGATTGAAGAAGATGAGCCAATGCTCTGGTGTCTGTGTAATGAGTACGACAAGGTTAAGGTATAAGTAGCTTAGCTTAATCGCTTTTCGTGAAAGCTTATTAAAATGGAATTTACAGCCCGCCTTGTGCGGGCTTTTTCGTATGGATTTTTGATAATCACTAGGCTCTTAGCATTGCTATTTTTAAGATCAAAACATGAGAGCAAGTGGCTGCTAAAAAGGTGTTAGGGCGCACGGAATTATCCTAGATATGATGGTAGGCTAAAAATTGCGCTGCATTTTGGCGCTATGAGTACATTCTATCTAAGGGGGATCGTATGAGCTATGAGTACACTTTAGGTGTTGACCTTGGTGGCACTAAAACTGAGATCATAGCCTTAGATAAGCGTGGCAGCGAGTGCTTTAGAAAGAAGGTGGCCACAGTCAAAGCATCCTATGCTGACACAATAAAAACGATCTGTGCTTTGGTACTAGAGGCTGAGCAGCATTTAGCTTGTAAGTGTCCTTTAGGCATAGCCATTCCTGGGGCGGTATCTGAGCACACTAAAAGGATTAAAAACGCTAATTCCTTTTGGTTAAACGATCAAGATCTTAAGGGAGACCTTGCTAAGTCTTTATCTAAAGATGAGATCTTCTTAGAAAACGATGCTAATTGCTTTGCCCTGTCGGAGGCAGAAGACGGTGCTGGTAAAGATTACGCTACTGTATGGGGTCTTATCTTAGGCACAGGCTCGGGCTCAGGTATTGTCATAAATAAGCAAGTTTTACGGGGACGCAATCTACTCTCAGGTGAGTGGGGTCATACTACCTTGCCGTGGCTTACTGATGAAGAGCGCGAGCTCTGGCGTGATGTTAAATGCTATTGCGCTCGTGAATACTGTATTGAGACTTTTGTTTCAGGTGTAGGCTTCGAGCGTGACTTTGCTAAGCGTAAAGGTGTGTTTGATCCAAACGCTTTAACCTTTGCCACCACAGGTAAGGACATTGTAAAGCTAATGGCAAAAGGAGATCATGATGCAAAGGCATGCTATGAGGCATATTTAGACAGGTTGTCGCGTGCCATTGCAGCTTTTAGTGGTTTTCTTGACCCTGATGTCATTGTCCTAGGTGGCGGTATGTCCAACGTTAATAAGCTGTATGAGGATTTACCAGATCGCGTAAGGCATTACATCTTTGGCGGCGAGTTTGATACTCCTATAGTGCCTAATGTCTATGGTTCTGACTCTGGTGTTAGAGGTGCGGCATGGTTGCCTTTAATGCATAGTGCTAAGGTCTAGTGCTATCTATTAAGAAGCTCTAACAGTACTCATTACGTGCTTCTTTAGAGGAGATGACATACTAAAAACATAGCTTTTAACACATCAACTGATTTGGCCAAATGCATTGCCGCTTCGTTTGTCTAAGGAATTTCTATGGATAATCCTATTGAATTGCAGTCTCAGTCAGGTGCTCTTTGTGCTGAAGTTGATCTCAACGGTGGCATGCTTGCTCGATTACAGCTTAAAAGAGTAGGCAAAAGGGCTATGGATTTATTGCATCGTGCGCCTTGGCTGGAGGATGATTATTTTAATAATGATCCAGGCTTATTTGCGCACTTGTCAGGTGAGTGGGTCTGCGCTCCATTTGGCTGGGTGCCAAAGGACAGCAAGCTCTTTAGCTCAACCTATGCACATGGTTTACCATGTCATAGCGCCTGGCAAGTAGACAGTGTTAGTGAAAGCAAAGTGGTGCTGAGCTATGTTTTCCCAGATGGTCACCCACTTAAAAACTTAAAGCGTGTTATTGAGCTCAAAGATGATCGTGTAGATCTTAGCTTCACTCTGATCTCAAATGAGGACTGCGCAGTTCCTTTGGGTGTACATCCATGTTTTCCTACCGATCATGAGCTCAATGCGTTAGAGCTTGAGGTAGCTGGTGATGGTATTGTCTATGGGGTCGATTGTGAGCCAGGTACAAGCCGTTTAGTTCCAGCAAAGGTATTTGATAGCCTCAATAAACTACCATTGAAGAGTGAATACATCGGCAAAGATGGTAATCAGGATACCGTCGATGCTACTAAGCTGCCATTTGCCTATCACACCGAAGAAATTGTACAAATGCTGCATCCAGAAGGCCAGGCGGTGCTTAACTATAAGAATAAGGGCTTACGCCTGATCTTAAAGTGGGATGGTAGCAAGATTCCAACTTGTTTACTCTGGATGAGTAATCATGGTCGTAAGGCTGAGCCATGGAATGGTGAGAATTGCTGCTTAGGTATTGAGCCTATCGCTTCTTGCTGGGATTTTGGTGAGGAGTCATTAAAGGAGTCTAATCCAATCAAGGATCGTGGCGTAAAGACCGCAGTAAGTATCAAGGCAGGCGTGCCATTTACCTTTGATTACTCGATTGCCATAGAAACTCTAGATTAAGAGTCATTCCTGATATCGAGCATGATGCTGCAGTTATCACGGGACTATTAACGCAGCAGGCAAAAGAAAAGCGCTATCAAAAAGAGTCGCAACAATGGCTCAATTTGATGGCGCTTTTTCAATGACAAACTATAAAAGACAAAAGCTTGGTATTTTGTCAAAATGACAAACTTAATAGATGAAATGTTTGAAGGTGCCCCAAACAAAAGTTGGTAGTTGTGTTGGGGCTGTTTTGCTTTGTGCTTTGAGCTAGGCTTTGCGCAGCATATTAACTGCGTTGGCTATTGCCTTTAGGGCGGTGTCGATGTCTTCTTCGGTATTAAAGCGGCCGATAGACAGACGGATAGATGCCATAGCTAACTCATCAGAGTGGCCAGTCTCAGTTAGGATGTAACTTGGCTTAACCACACTTGAAGAGCAGGCTGAGCCAGATGATACGGCTACACCACGGATAGTTGGGATTAAGAACTTACCCTCAACCTTATCAAAGCTTACAGATACGATGCCAGGAAGATGAGGGGTGTCTGTACCTTCCATATAGCCATTGATATGAGCACCAGGTATTTCTTTAAGACCTGTAATAAGCCTGTTCTTTAATGACTCAAGATGCTCACATACCTTAGTGCGCTCCTTTTGCATAATGGCAAAAGCTTCTCCCATAGCTACGATCTGATGGGTAGCAGGGGTGCCGCCACGCAGACCCTTTTCATGACCACCGCCAGAGATAAGAGGATCAAGCTCGATATTGCTGCTACGCTTGAGATAAAGTGCACCAATACCTTTTGGACCATAGATCTTCTCTGGTGTAAGGGTCACCATGTCAACTAAAGAATGGTCTAAATCAAGAGGTATTAACGCATTGCTTTGTGCGCAGTCAGAGTGGTAGAGAGCACCGTATTTATGTGCAACTTCGGCTAAGGCATTGATATCGTTCATCGAGCCGAGCACGCTATTAGCCTGAGAGATGGAGACGAGAAATACATTCTCATCCATAGCCTCATCGAGCATTTCAGGAGTAATGGTGCCATCGGTGCGTGGACGAATAAGTTTGACTACAAATCCCTCGCACTCTAAAGCAGTTGCGCTTTCAATTACGGCCTTGTGCTCAATTGATGAAGTGATGATAGTCTTGCGCTTGTCACCTGCTTTGTTTAAGGCACGTGCTAGTCCCTTGATTGCAAAGTTATTGCTCTCGGTGGCTCCAGAGGTAAAGATGATCTCAAGAGGAGAACAACCAATAGCTAGGGCAATTTGGTCGCGAGCATTATCAATCACCTCAGCTGCTTGCCAACCATAGACGTGGTCTTTAGAGGCACTGTTGCCAAAAATGCCCTCGTAAGAAAGGCATTTGACCATAGCGTCGATAACGCGCTGATCCATAGGAGTGGAGGCGGCGTTATCTAAGTAAACAGGTAGCTTTGGGGCTGTTTTAGCTTGCATGTTCTTCTCGAAATCTCATAGCGCCCATTAAGATGGGCTATGCAAAAATGTAGGCCTTAATGTTAGCAGGGGCTCTTGTTGGTAAAGTATTGAGCTTAACCAAGCTCTTTTGTCACAGTGCTATTCTTTGATATGTTCAATGGCGAGTTTTACACCCGCTGAAATATGGAAATCACAGAGCTTGTAAATGTTGCGGAGGCCTTGTCGTTTAACACTAACGAGCTTATGCATTCTTAATTGCGCTAGCTGATGTGAGGTTGCTGATACCGTGGAGTCACACTCTTTAGCGATCTCACTTACTGACAGCTGTCCGTGGCGCAGTAGCGATACGACGATCTTAAGACGGCTTGGATCTGCAAGAGCCTTAAAAAATAAGGACAGATCCTCAATATCCTCGTCAGAAAGCTCTTCAGTAAAAGCATGACTAATGTGATGGCAGCTTGGGCAAGTACAGGTACAAGTACACTCGATCTCGTCGCAATCTGAGCTGTCGACGACGTCTTCTTCAGTAAGTACTTGCTTATCAAGCACTTCCTTTTTCTTAGACGGCGCTTTCTTGCGCTTCTTACTTGTTTCGAGCATATACTTCTCCAGTGAGCTCAATAGGCCATCAAGACATGTTAGAGCTAAGCTGTGTTATTAACGACGGCGTCTATTTTAACGCATATGCACTAAAACTCATAAGCGCGGACAAATACCTATCATAGCGCAGGATAATAAGTGCTTTTGTGCTGATAAACTACCATAATAGGTTGGGATAATAAGTGCTTTTGAAAAGATCTGGATCTTATGGGCTAGAGGGTTAGAAGATAATTGCTATTGCATTGGCGCGGGCGCTGCGATCTTAAAGTTACTAGCAACTGCAGCAAGGTTGTGGCTTAATCAGACGGTGTAGATATTGGTTATAAAATGGCAGCGGCAGGTGAGGTGTAGACAGGTGTTGGTCTTGTTTTGGCCGCTGCGCGAAGAGTAATTAACAGCAATTAACTATAGCGATACTTTAGTCGATGGAGTCTGGGATCTCATCGTGTGCAAGGAGGTAGTCAGTAAATACATTCAAAGTATGACTAGCTTTGCCATAGAACGCATGAGTGAAGCTTGAACGTACCTCACTTGGCTTGAGGTTGAACTCAATACAAGGAGCGCCAGCATAACGGCAAATACGTGAGAAGCCAGCAGCTGGATAGACCACACCTGAGGTACCGATGGATAAGAACAGATCACACTGTGTTAGACATGCTTCAATCTCGTCCATGCGGTAAGGTATTTCACCAAACCAGACAATGTCAGGACGTAAGGCAGCTTTGCCACAGTGTGGGCACTTAAGATCGGTACTAGAGTCTTCTAAATACTCAAAGCGTGCATCACATGCTTCGCACCAAAGCTTATTGAGCTCGCCGTGCATATGAATAATGTCATGTGATTTAGCTTTCTCGTGCAAATCATCAATGTTTTGCGTGATGATAGTTACCTTGCCACCTTTAGCTTCAATGCCTTGCTGCAGCTTAGTAAGAGCTAAGTGACCTTGATTTGGCACCTTAGTCTTACAGGCACGGCGTCTGTCATTGTAGAAAGTGTGCACTAAAGGCTTATTGCGCAGGAAGCCTTCATAGGTTGCGACATCTTCAACACGGTGGTTTTCCCAAAGGCCATCTTCTGAGCGGAATACTGGAATACCAGATTCTGCCGAGATTCCAGCACCTGTAAGAACAGCAATTCTGGAGTACTTCATAAAACAATCCTTATGCACTTACATAAGTGCAGTCACAATAAGCCTAGGCAGAGCTTTAGTAGTGAGCGCCAACCAGCCAATGGGCAAGGGCGTACACGGTATTGCCAGTAGAGCCAGGAGCTAAGTATGGTGAGCTATCGGCTTGGTAGGCATTAGATAAGTCAAGGTGAGTCCACTTCTGATCGGGCTGCACAAAGAATGATAAGAATGCAGCAGCAGTAGAGGCACCTGGAGCACCATCACCATGACCAGTGTTAGATATGTCAGCACGACGCGCGGTGATATAGCGCTTGTGGTACTCACGCATTGGCAGTAGCCAGTACTCTTCCTTGGTGTAGTTAAAGGCTTGCTCAAGCTGCTCATCGACCTTGTTGTTGCGGCATAAAATAGCGCACATATCACGGCCGATAGCGATCTTAGCAGCACCAGTTAAGGTAGCAGCATCCAGGATGAATGATGGCTTGTCTTTAGCTGCCTGCAGCAGTGCATCAGCTAAGATAAGACGACCCTCAGCGTCGGTGTTACCGATCTCAACTGAAACCTTGTTAGGGTAGGTAATAATGTCGCCTGGAACCATAGCACTGCCAGATACCATGTTTTCAGCACATGGCATGTAGCAGCGGATATGCTTAGATGCACCCATGGTTGCAGCTAATACGGTTGCAGCGGCTACATAGATAAGGCCTGACTTATCAGTACGCATGGTCTCCATGAAATTGGAGCTCTTCATGTCGTTACCGCCGGTGTCAAAGGCAATGCCTTTACCCACTAAGGCAAAATCAACCTTATCTTTTGATGCACCCTCACCGACATAGTCAATGATGCCAAGGCATGGTTCATTTACTGAGCTTTTGCCTACAGTCTGAAGTCCAATGCACTCTTCATCAAAGACCTTATCGCCTTTCTTTAAAACCTTAAAGGAGAGCTCGCCCTTACCGCCAAACTTCTTAAAGGCCTCTTCAAGAGCGTTGTAGTATTTAGTTACTAGATCAACAGTGTGGTAGAGGTTATTGGCGCTGTTGGCAAAGATACGACTTAAGGTAATGAACTCAACATCACGACGGGCTGAGGCAAGGTTAGCTTCGTTTAAGTCAAAAGCTACGCTCATACCAGTACGCTCTAAAGCTTCAGAGTACATACCGATAACAAACTGAGCAGCACCCATAGCATCAAGCTTAATATCAGCCTTATCGTCTACAAGTACGCAAACTTTGGATAAGCCTAAAGCACCCACAGTACGGCCAGCTTTTTGTAAATAACGGCTGTCTTGCTTATCAACAAAGATATCAAAGCCACCCTGAGCATTCGGAACAGAGTTAGTGCCTTCAGCAAAGCACTCTGGAGCCTTGCCACAAGTAAGTTTTACCTTAAAGAAACTATCATCGGCATTATTAAGGCCGAGGATTTCGATCTTAGTCATTAGCTTTCAATCCCTAAAATTACAGCAACCACATGCCCATCAAGAGTATGGATAAACTTATGAGCATGGAGTTGATATTGCTATTGTAATGCCTTTAACGTGCATATGCAGTGCTTGCCTGCAAACTTGCATCTTAGATATGCAAAATGAATCACATTGCGCCTGACAAGTGAGGGCCGCTACGATGATTAGTTGGCTTAGTTGCTAATGTGTATCTTGTACAAGGGCTGCGGTGTATGGGCATTAAGTGGTATAACTTGGGCAGAGAGCTGTGGTGTATGGGCATGGACTTGTATAACTTGGGCAGAGAGCTGTGCTGTAGTGGCTTTATAGCTAGAGCAATTAACAGAAAAGTGCCGTTTTGCAGATGCTATGTGCAATCTAATGATATGATTAAGTTTGCATCTTATGCTGCTGCCTACGGGCCTTAGTATAAGTTAGCAGTAATTGCATTATCTTATTTTGAATACATGGCTTAGGCTGTGTATCAGCCTCCCATAGCTTTGTCTAAGTTGTCTTGATGGTGACATCATCGCAAGCGATTGTGCTTGGGGTGCTTTGAACAGTCGTATTAGGTATTTAGCATGTTGTTTTGCTCAGCACTAAGTGTTGCAGCTAAGCGCATACGTGTACCTTAAATCGTTTTAGAACAAGGTTGTATTTTGTTCTTTTACACTTGGATGCTTGGATAAGTGTGTCTGATGGGGGCATAACTGGTGAAAATCATGAACGTTGCTATTGTTGGCACCGGCTATGTAGGACTGCCTACAGGTGTAGGTCTTGCCGAGCTTGGCCATCAGGTTGTTTGCATCGACCGCGAGCTGAGCAAGATTAAGGCTCTTCAAGAGGGTAAAGTAACCCTTTATGAAGAGGGTCTTGAAGATCTTTTAAAAAAGAATTATCAAAAAGGAACCATCCGCTTTACTGATTCCATGCAAGAGGGTGTTAGTCAGGCTGATATCGTGATTTTAGCTGTAGGCACACCTCCGCATCCTGTCACTCATGAAGCTGACATGCGCTATCTTTATGCTGCAGCGACTGAGCTCTCTCCATACTTAAATGGCTATACCGTGATTGCTAATAAATCCACTGTACCAGTCGGAACTGCTGATATGGTTCAAGGACTTATTGAAAAGAGCAATAAAAACGCAGACTTTGATGTGGTCTCACTACCAGAGTTTCTGCGTGAGGGTTATGCTGTTTACGACTTCTTTAACCCAGATCGCATCATTGTTGGTGCTGATACACAAAGAGCTAAGGACGTTATCTCTGAGCTCTATGCTCCGCTGTTAGAAAAGAGCCCTAAAACTAAAGTCTTATGCGTCAACACACGTTCAAGTGAGACTATCAAATACGCCTCCAATTCATTTTTAGCTACCAAGATTCACTTCATCAATGAGATGGCTGACTTTTGCGAAAAGACTGGTGCCGATATTTATGAAGTTGCCGCTGGTATGGGTTTAGATAAACGCATTGGTGCAGCTTTCTTAAATCCAGGCCCTGGTTTTGGTGGCTCTTGCTTCCCTAAAGATACTATGGCTATGGATTTTATGGCCCGTCAGAATGGTCTTAACATGACCATTATTCAGACCACGATTAATGGCAATAATCAGCGCATTAATGCTATGGCCGAGCGTATTTTTAACCATCTGCCAAAGGCAGAAACTAACATGGTCGTAGGCATTTTAGGACTGGCTTTTAAAGAGGGTACTGATGATTGTCGTACCTCGCCAGCTATTCAAATCATCTCTCAGCTTTTAGAGCAAGACTTTAATTTAACCTTACGTGTATACGATCCTCAAGCTATGGAAAACTCCAAAGAACTCTTTGGTGAAAACTTAAGCCGCATTACCTTTACCAAGTGTAAAGAAGAGGCTTGTGACGGGGCTGATGTTTTGGCGATCTTAACTGAGTGGCCAGAGTTTAGAGATCTTGATTTAAAGCAAGCTTACGAGCGTATGCGACACCATTGTATTGTCGATTGCCGTAACATGTTAAACCCTGCTCAAGCTAGGGAGCTTGGTTTTAGATACTCAGGTGTTGGCATTAGCACTACCAAGTAGTACACAGTTAGATAGCCTAAGGATTTTGCATGAATATTCTTGTAACTGGTGGCACTGGTTTTATCGGCTCTAATCTCTGCCGTGAGTTAGTTAAGCAAGGGCATCAAGTTTTTTGCTTAGATAACAACTACACTGGCTCTTTAGATAATGTCCAAGAGCTAATGGATAAGAGCGAGTTTTGCTTTATTGAGCATGATATCTGTAACCGTCTCGACTCAATAGAGAAGTTGCAGGGCGTAAAGCTTGACCGCATTTACAATCTTGCCTGTCCTGCTAGCCCTCCAGCCTATCAGGGTAAGCACTCACTTGATACCACTAAGACCTGTGTTTATGGTGCTTTTAACGTGCTTGATCTTGCCATCAAACATGATGCTGTGATCTTGCAAGCCTCCACATCGGAAGTTTATGGCGATCCTTTAGTTCATCCTCAAAAAGAATCTTACTTGGGTAACGTCAATCCAAATGGTATTCGTGCCTGTTATGATGAGGGTAAGCGTTGCGCCGAGAGTATCTTCTTTGATTACAGCCGTCATATGGGGGCAAAGATTAAAGTCATTCGTATCTTCAATACTTATGGCACCTTCATGGACCCTGATGATGGTCGCGTGGTCTCAAACTTCATCTGCCAAGCTTTAGAGGGTAAGGATATTACTATCTATGGCGATGGCTCACAGACAAGATCTTTTTGCTTTGTAGACGATCTCGTACGTGGCATCATTGCCATGATGGAGTCTGATACCTCCTTTACTGGTCCTGTAAACTTAGGTAACCCTGGCGAGTTCACGATTAAAGAGCTAGCTGAGAAGGTAGTTGCCAAGATCGATACTCCATCGAAGGTGGTGTATAAAGATTTGCCGTCTGATGATCCTAAGGTTCGTCGTCCAGACATTGCTTTGGCCAAAGAAAAGCTTGGATGGGAGCCAGTCATTAAGCTTGATGAGGGCTTAGATAAGTCCATTGCCTACTTCAAGCAAAAGCTTGTAAAGTTAGGCCGCATCAAATAGGCGGCATTTGCACGCAGGCTTTTGTACTTTTTATGGCAGCAAGAGCCTTAGCTAATCCATTACTAAACAGGCACCCAAGGAGGTGCCTTTATTTTGGGCTCCACAAAAAAGGTGACTGATTAGCCCAATCTTGGTGATAACTCGCTATAGAAGACTTATTTAGGTGAGGCTAGTAGGTTATGGATACTTAAAAATGTTATGTTAATAGCGCTATATGTGCATAATGATGGGCAACATAGATAGCGCTCAGCGAGCATCATTTTTGGGGATAGCATGTTATTAAAGTCATCTACAGCAACTACATTGCATCCAAGCGTGTGCCAACAGCTTGCAAGTGAAGGATTAGGTATCAAGCCTAATGTGATGCTCTCAAGAAACTTCATGTTTAATGGTGCTGTACATGTTGAAGGGCCAAGTAAGCTATTTAGAGCGAAGATTGATTGCTACTCATACGTGCAGTTTAACTGCACCATCACGACTTCTAGCATAGGTCGCTATTGTTCAATCGCACATGGCGTAGAAATGGGTATGGGTATCCATAAGACTGATTGCGCTACTACTTCGATTGCTCTCTTCAATAATCGCTATTTTCAGAATTTTTCTGGCCCCATTGAGAGCTTGCCTAAGTGGAAACTCGACCTTGGTGAGGAGACTTCGTCAGCTCAGATTGGTAATGATGTATGGATTGGAGCGCATGTGCTCATTCCTGCTAATTGCAAGATTGGTCATGGTGCTGTAATCGGTGCAGGAAGCGTGGTGACAGGCGATGTGCCGCCTTATGCAGTGGTGGCTGGTAACAATGTCGTTGATGATAATGGTAAAGTTTCAAGCATGCGCATTGCAAAGTATCGTTTCAAAGATGAGATCATAGCTGATCTTTTAGATCTCAACTGGTGGGATTATGACCTGCCTAAGTGGGTATCTAAAGGCCACAAGGTTCCATACGAGAATATTGACGATTTCATCAGCTATATGCGCAATGAGGACTTAAGTGAGTGCCCTCGTATCGTCGATGATTGGAAGATGCTCTTCATACAAGACAAGGAAAATGTCCGTATCTTGAATGTTGCTAAGGACACCTCACAAGACTTTACGAACCTTAACATTGATGAATAAGTGAGCTCGTGTGTCCTTAAGATCTTGGTGCAAAGTGCAAAATGTTAGTTGAGAGCTTAGCTAATTAGCCTGCAAGGGGTACAATGGCTCACTTAATTGAGGCCTACTAGGCTTTGTTAGCTCATTAGCCTAGGGCTTAATTGGCATAAGGCTTTATTGTCCTTAATTCTTTGTGTGGCTGTAAAACTTGGCAAAACGATAGCTATGAACTTTTCTATTTCAGACCTCAATAATTTCAACACACTTTTCGTGGGTACTAAGCAAGATGCTGAGATTAATAATATGGGTGGTAATCTATTCTTTGGAGATCCGTCTTCATATTCACCAAAGGTGCTTGATTATGTGATGAAGCGCTTTAGCATCCGTAGTGTACTTGATGTTGGTGCAGGTCTAGGCGATGTTTCGTCTTATATTCATAATACTTATCATGTGCCAGTCATTGGCATGGAAGGCTTAGACTTTAACGTTGCCAATGCTCGCTATCCACTTTGCCAGCATGATCTGACCACTGGCCCTTTTAAGTGTGGCCCAGTTGATCTTTGCGTTTCTGTTGAGGTAGCAGAGCACATTGATCCTAAATATGTTGATAACTATATCGATACTTTAGTGCATGGTAAGTACATTCTTATGACCCATGCGCTACCTGGTGAAAATGGTGATTTTCATGTCAATGAGCAGCCATCAGAATATTGGGTGGAGAAGCTAAAAGAGCGTGGCTACGGTCTGTTAACCTTAGATACCATAGTACTTAGAAAATTGGCTGCATCAGAAGAGCATGTTCAGACTTATTATGCTAAAAGCGGTCTTTTATTTGGCAGACTGCCAGTTAAGCTTGAGTCAGAGATAGCAAAATAGAAAGCAGCACTCATACAGCTGCATCCAGAATTCAAAAAAGGCGACCTAAGGTCGCCTTTTTTCACTTGCTTAGAGCAATGGTTAAATTGCTTAGATTAAGCTTCCGTTACGCAACAGCTGTGGGTTATTACCAGCACACTTGTCAAAGAGTGGCTTTAAGGTAGCGGCTAAACGATTAGCTGAGTAGTTAATGTTATAGCGCTTAGCTACATCTGCAGTACGGTTAGTAAAGTCTTCAGTTAAGATGATCTGCAGACCCTTGTAGAAGTTAGCTAAGTCCTCAGCTGCAGGAGCCATGTAGTGGTTGTTTAAGCAGTACTCAGGGATCTCAACTAAGACACCAGCCTCACCAATGGATTCTGCTAAACCAGTCTGATTAGTAGCTAATACAGGAACACCGTAGGTAATAGCTTCACGAGAGATGTTATTAATGCTCTCGAAAGATAAGGATGGCACCATCAGCACCTTGGTTGACTCAAAGAGCTCAGCATCAGTTACCTCAGGGCCTAAAACAAAGATCTTGCTTAAAGCAGCCTTTGTAAATGGGGCCTTATTAGGGTTAGCCTTATCCTTTAAAAGAGCTACTTGCTCGGTAAATTGACCAGCATAAGACTCACGCACTGCAAACTTTAAGTTGCGAGCTTGAGCTGGTACATTTTGCGATAAGCGCAGGAAGATACCTAAGCCCTTATCCACGGTTGGCTCAACCATGGTAATGAACTTCTTGTTGCTTGGATCGTGCTCAACCTTGCCGCCAAAAGCCAGTGGACCAGTAACTTCAGTAAAGGATCCTGTTACTACACTGTTGATACGGTGCTTAGTTGCATAGAGGTTTGAGGTAGCAGCGCTATCAGTTACAACCAGATCGATATTAGGGAAGTTAAAACGAGCTGGAGTACCGTCAAGCAGGGTATAGGTAGTAGGCAGACAACGACGACGTGCCTCATCAAAGCACACCATAGAGAGCATGTCAGTACCCGAGCCCATTACTACATCTGGTCTGAAAGCATTGATAATGGCGCAGAACTTAGCGTAAAAATTACGCTGCTCTTGGGAGATCATATCGCCAAGCTTACGGGACTTAGTGCGGATGTAGATGAACTTAATACCGTTGTCCTCGAGGTTAAAGGAGGTCTCGTTGCCCTTTAACTTGTCATCAAGGTCGGTGAACATAGAAGTGCCGCTTTCATTTAAGAAGTTTAAAGCACTTAAGCCGATGATTTCGATACCACGTGCCTTTAAAGAAAGCAGCATGTTACGCATCTGAGCGGCTGATGGATTAGAAGAATCGTGAACGCTTAAAGGGCTGACCCAAAGTAGTTTTGGCATAGTAGTATTTTCCAGATGATACGTGGGTAACAAGGCAAACTAAAAGAGCCAGTTACTTCAGGTAATAAAGTGGGTTATCGCAACCGCTTTCGTTGATAAGCGGACGGAATGCTTGCAATGTACGCTCTAAAGCTCGCTCAGGAGATAAGGTTACCTTAGCTTCCTTGAACTTTTCAGAGTAGTCAGATTCAAGCGCTTTCTTTAAAGCATCAACCCATGGACGAATTTCCTCATCGGTTGGGATGCTTAAGTGGTCATCCACGCAGTGCTGTGGAGCCTCAAGAATTTCACCGCAACCTGCCATACCTTCAGCAAGACCGCCAGAGGTTGAACATACAACAGGGATTTCATTAATCACAGCCTCTGAGGTTACACGACCCCATGACTCATACCACAGTGATGGAGCTAACAGAGCTTTGGTGATTGCGTACACAGGACGCATATCCTTTTGACTTCCTGTGATATCCACATTAGAAAAGTCAGTAGGCTTGAATGGGTGAACGTCGCTCTTGTCTTTCTCGTGCAGCATAGAGACCATTTGAGCAAAGTTACCACGGGTGTTGATAACGAGGAACTTTAAGTCAGGCAGCTCTTCTTTGCACACTACAGCAAGCTTAGCAAAGATCGCTAAACCCTTTGCTGGAGATGGGTTGATGAAAGTTACGTACTTAGGATCACGCTGAGCACTGATGTAGCTGTCAAAGTTGAAGAAAGCGCCAGTAGCTACAACATTGATGTGATCGCGACGAGCATATAAGTTTGAAGTTGCCTGTGAGTCAGTAACTACAAGATCGTAGTTAGAGAAGGCAAAGTTACCGTGGTTGCCATTTACTAAGGTATAGACGGTCTTAATACCACGACGGCGGGCCTCAGCAAAACAAGTAAGTGAGGTCATACCAGGGCAATAGCCAATCACGATATCTGGCTTAAATTCATCTAAGACGTCTAAGAAAGTTTCGTACAGAAGCTGACCTTCAGCTAAAGTAAATTCCATCTCACGGCGGGAATCACAACGAGTGTAGATGTAGTGAATACCGTTATCGTCAAGAATGAAAGTCTTATGATTATCTTCTTTAAGCTTCTTGTCTAAGTCGCCAAAAACAATGGAGCCAGAGATATTATCAAAGATGAATGAGGCGCATGACCATACTTCAAAGCCATTTTTAGCTAAAGCTTCGAGCATGGTTTTGCAATTTACAGATGCTCCAGATGATACATCGTGCAAGCTATATGGAGACATCCAAAGAATTTTAGGCATTATGTAATCCTATTAAGTCGGCAGCTGTCCTGTTGGACGATGATCACTTAGAGATCTGGCTGAGAGAAGTTGAAGTGAGCACGGTCACGCTCACGACGCTCTATGTAAGGTTTTAAGATTTCTACAACCTTATCCAGGCTCTTATCAATAGAAAGGGTCTCGGCTGCAGCTTTAAACTTATCACTCATATCCTCAGTTAACAGACGCTCAAAGGCATCAAACCAAGGTTGCATTTCCTCATCATCAGGAATGGATAAGTTGTCATCAACACAGTGCTGAGGTGGATCAATACAGATACCAGCACCAGCAGAGGCCTCAGGTAAACCACCAGAGGTAGTTGAGAGTACAGGGATGTTATTAAGCACTGCTTCAGTAGCGACACGGCCCCATGACTCCCACCAAAGAGATGGTGCGATCAGCATACGAGTAACTCCATAGACAGAACGCATATTGTTAGTGCTAGGAGTCATATCGATGTTATTGAAGTCCTCAGGCTTGAATGGGTGTTCATCCTTATTGCCCTTGGTGTGCAGATATTGCACATTCTCAGCAAAATTACCGCGAGAGTTAACCACTAAGAAGCGCAGTTCAGGATGTTTTTTTCCAGCCCATTTAGCAATGCGGGCAAAAATAGATAAGCCCTTCTCAAAGCTAGGGTTAACAAAAGTGATGTATTTAGGCTCGTGGGTAGGAGCTATGATCTTCTCACTCTCAAAGATCTCGCTAGTTGGGATCATACGGATACGATCACGCACATAGTAGAGCTTTTCAGAGGCTCTTGAGTCGGTGAGGATGATATCAATATCCGGGAATGAGTAATTACCATGATTACCGTTTAATACAGGGTAAATGGTGTAGATACCACGTCGCTTAGCCTCAGCAAAACATGTCATAGAGACCATGCTAGTGCCAAAGGCCATAACAAAATCTGGACGGAAACGATCTAAAACCTCGCAGAACACATTGAAGAACAAATCCATGTCATCTAATGTTTGTTCATGCTCGTAGGTTGAGGAGCAACGGGTGTAGATATAGTGGATACCCTGATCATCAAGCTCAAACACTTTCTTGTTTGACTTGGCCAGAGTTTCTTGAAGATTGTTAAAGAGTCTAACGCCTGTTGGAACATCAAAAATAAATGATGCACAGGACATCACCTCAAAGCCGCGTTTTACTAAACCCTCAAGAACTGTTTTGCAGTGAATGGATGCTCCTGAGGACAAGTCGTGCAAGCTGTACGGAGATATCCATAGAATTTTAGGCATATGTCGCAATCCTTTAATCAGGGCAAATGCATGCACCACAATACACAAACTTAAATATATCTACATGGTGTAAAGGCCAATAGCTCCAAAGATACGACAGCTTTTGGCGGTATTTTGATAGCTATGGGCAAGATCAGTCATAGCCAATGACTATTTAGTATGGATAGATTGGCGATCGTCACTTGCAGCTTAAGAGTGTTGCGGCTTTCTTTTAGCTGAAAGTGCCTAAGTTAACGTGATCTTGTTGGTACACATGTATTGCTAGTGCACTTTAATGCCTGATGAGCAGCATAAGAAGATGCTTTTGTAACAACGCAATATTCTAGCAAATATCAGGCTTTTAGGCTTAGTTTTAGACGCATTTACACTCACATTAACGCAAAAACAGTATCTCTCAGCCATGATTTTGTAACCTCAAGTGACTAGTTAACACAATCTTCTTAACTAAGCTGAATGAACTATAAGCATCAAGCATGAAAGATTGGCAGCACTCGAGATCATTATCAGCCCCCACGCTCACCGGATGCCAGTGGGCAGCACTCGAGATCATCGTCAGTCCCGCGCTCACAGGATGACAGTGGGCAGCACTTAAGATCATCGTTAAGCCCAAGATCACTTGATGTCAGTGGTCTGTTCTCGAGATCATCGTTAAGCCCAAGATCACTGTATGCACAGTTAGCGGAGCTAAGGATCGTCGTTAGCTTAGTGATGAAGAGTTGTTGTACTTAGAGTTCATCTCTAATTTAACGACTAACGACGCTCAAATAGGAAATAGTGTGGGGTTATGCATAGATCATTTTTGAGTGTGTTGAGTGATGAAAGTTGATCTAAGAGAGCGTGTTTTTGAGTAGCAAAAAATACTAAAAGTGATCGACTTTTAATGATTGCTACTGTGCTATCAAATGTATGTTTTATTGAGTAAAAATGCTTGTATATCAGCTTTGATAGAAAAGTGTGACGTTGCTGGCAATTTAAGATCGATAAGAAAAAGAATAAAACTACATAAAACTGCTATTTTGCAAGAATTACAATCTCTAAGGTTAATTTGGCTTTAATTGTGTGTAAAGCTTCTGTTAAGTGCAAATATATCAATGGCAAATGGTTTGTGTTGTGTAAAGCTTATCTTGTATAAAAAGAACACTAAATTGATTTTTTAATTTGAGAGATCAGCACCAAAAATCTTAAAAATGTAATAACTAGGATGTTTCATTCAGAACACAGATCAAAGCCTTATGCCGTCTTGCTTTACTCAAGTTTTTTCCATATGAACACATCTCAGTTTTGAGATATCTTCTTATCTAGGTAACTCAACCTAGATATAATTTCCCCGACGTTGTTGAGTGCCCCTGAGCCCTGCATTGTTTGGGCAGTTTTACTGCTCTAAAACGATAACGCTGTAGATCTGCAGACCCTTGCTAGATTTTGTCCTCCTGCCACGCCTTGCTGTGCGACAGAAGAGCGATTCAGCATCCGAAACTCGAATCTTCTTAGCTAAAACGTACAGCACAGGTTAAGCACCCATCAATCTTAACTGTCATCGCATTTACCTTGGTTTATAAGTACTAGCTTTGCTTGAGTGCTTACAAAGCCATTTAAAAAGGTGTTATCCGTTTACATAAGCGATCGACGATTAGTCAGCCCAAGCTCATAAACAACTACTGCACTTTTAACTTAGTATTATGAGTTTTGCATCAATACATGTTGGCTTTGCTTACATGTTATTGATGTTGCCAAAATCATTGGTAAAGCAATTCGTTCTGCCTGCCATGATGTAAGTTAAGACAAATTTAAATCTCCACTGTAGACAGGTGTGGCGTTCTTATTTGACGCCGCATCTGTTATGGATACGGGCATTGTTTTGTCTTAAATTTAAGTACAACACTGTATAAGACTTGTTCAATTCAATACAAAAGGGTAATAGCGCTGTAGTTGCTAACTCTAGTGTTTGTATTAGCAAAATCCTGGTAGACAAATTTAATCCTGGTTGATGATCTTAGTATTTGCAATTGCATGTGCATGCTATTTATCAAGGCGAAGCTCTTATTTAAAGCGCTGTCTTTAAGTATTGCTATGCCTATGGTGTATTTGTATGCATAGGCTGCTTGTAACAGAAGCCCTTTTGTCTAAATTTTTGAGTACATGTCCATGAGCTTGTAAGGTAGGGATCTAACTTTATAAGTTCGTTGGCTAATGCAGCAAAATCCTAATGCGTTAACAGACCGTAATCCTGCCTATGGGTGTGCTTAGAAGCACTTAGATTCACACTAGAGCTCGTCTCTTAAAAATTTAAGTGAGTACATCAAGGAAGAGTAAGTCACCTTTAGTGACACCACAGCAATCAATAGCATTGCCACAACACAACCTGAACTACAGGATCAAACTAGGGGCTGTTTTATGGGAATAATACAATCAGTCTGCCAAGGCTCTTTGCAGGTACCAAAAACATTTATCTCTGACTATCACGTTGATATTCTCTTAGAGTCCGTATTAGGTCTCGAAAATCAAGATATTGCTATCATCGAGCATTGTTCTCCCCATCAAGTAGATGAGGTCTTTGACCAATGCAATCATTTTATTGCTCATGAATTAGTGGACTTCAATTCTACAAAGTCACTGGCAAAGGATTCCTCTTTAGACCACATCTTTGATGTCTTTGGCGATAACTCTCAGATCGCCTGCTATGCAACCTTAAAGCACCACGACATTAAGAAGTGTATGGAGGAGTACTTAAATGATCTGCAGTCTCAAGAAGATGCTATGAAGGCAAGTGAATCTGACGAGGTAGGATCAAAGGGCAAAGCCTCTAAGGGAGCAAAAAAAGCTATTGATACTAAGCGTGTAAAGGGCGCTAAAAGGTCTTTTACTTTAGATCTTGAGGGCGATAGTTTAACTACTGATGATACTTTCAAAGTAGATACAGAAAAGATTGAGCATAAATCTTGGTTTTTTAATACCGAATCTCAAACCATCAAAAACCTTGATGACCTCAAGAGCAAGTGTTGTTCACATTTAAATGAAGTGCTTCATAAGTATTGTGAATACCGTCATTGCAACACTATTGAAGAGCAGCTGAAGAACGAGTGTTATTTACTCGATGTTATTCCTGCAAACAGTGTGTATGAGCCTCAAAAAGCAGTGCATAGTCGTTTTGTAAAATACACTCACTGGGATAATCACACTCCTTATCAGTCTAACGGCTCTGTAGTTTTAGACATGTATTCTGCCTTAGATACTAACAAGGCAAGTGATGAGCTGCCTTGTATCAATGATATTGATAGGCAGTATATTTACGAGCACATCCGCTCTATAAGAGACGAAGCACAACAAGAGCTCGAGCGTATCAGCGCTAAGAGAAGAAGGACACGTCATTGTCATGGCGGAAAATACTCTATTAGTGCCGAAGTACAGCGTGAGATAGACCGCATCAGCGCTCTAAGCGATGAGTTACAACATGAACTAGAGCGTATTAGCGCGTTAAGACATGGTGTCGAAAAGGAACAGAATAGCTCAATGGTTACAGCCGATTTACATGAGCACGCACAAGATAGCCTCCACTCATCTAAAAACATTGAGCTATCTAAAGGCAAGAGCCATGGCTTTGCACAAGTTGCATCTGATCTAGAGTTAGATGACTTTAGCAGTGCAGGTGATGCATATGATTTAAATCTAGACTGTATTGGCCTTGCAGATGATACATCTGATCGTATGTTAGATGAGCTTAGCTGTGCGGGCGATGCATCTGAGAACGAGCTAGATAACCTTAGCTTCATAAGCGAAGAAGAGGTGAGTAAGGATGAGCAAACCTTAGTTTGCTCACAGCACAATAAGGTTGCCAAAGATATCAGCCATGAAGCTGATAGTTGCCATAGTGCTGATAGCAGCCATGGTGCTGATAGCAGCTATGAGTGTGATAGCAGCTGTGGTGATAGTAGCTATGAGTGTGATAGCAGCCATGAGTATGATTGTAGCCATGGTGCTGCTAGCCGCGATCTTAGCGCTGATGAAGCTGTAGATAATGTGAAGAGCGGTACTTGTTCAACTAAGCGCTGCGCTTTTCACAATACCGATATAGATACCATCTTAGCTAACGATCATGGATTAGCTTCAAATGGTGGTGCGCAATGTGCGAGTAAAAAGCAAGCTAGCAAGAATGCTAAGGCAATGCTTGAAGACAAGTCATTAACCAATAGCACAAAAGTTCCAATTTTCTTGGACAAGCCTGAGCGCATTAAGTCAAGCGAAGAGCTTGAGCGCTTTAACTCACTTGAAGAGCTCATACAATACAAGAAGAGCTCTGAGCATCGACGTGTCAAAATGCGACTGCGTCATTTTGTAAGCGATGAGCGCTATCAGTACTTTGCTGAATGTTCTAATGTAAAGCGAGGTTTTGAGAAAGGAGCTAGTTCTAACAAAGAATAGTAGAACCACAAAAGGATCATGACTTTTTCAAGCTTATCGTTAGCGTACGTAGACTGTCTTGAGCAAAGTTATGATCAAAAACGGCGCTGTATTAGCGCCGTTTTTTGGTAATGAATTACTGTACTAGCCTTAATTATTCCAAGCTTTAAAGACAGTAAACTTGGTGGTAGCTGCAATGATCTCTACATTATCAAAAGCCTCGTTAAGCGGCTCTTCATAGTGTAGTGCAGTGTTACCAACTAAGTAGAGCACACCATCTGATGTTAGGCTCTCTTTAGCTTGGGCAATCATATTGATAGTTTGGGCTGTAGTGCGATTGATACCCTGATGGAATGGAGGGTTAGTTGCAATGATGTTAAAGCGACCGCCTGGCACATTGATGCTAGCACGCTCTAAATCGTCAGCCTTTGGCAGCATGTCGGAGGCTAATACCTTTATCTCAAGACCATTGAGCTTTGCATTGGCTGCAGTGCAGTTTAATGCAGTAGCACTAATGTCTGAGCAGATGACATTTTTGTAGCCCCGTGCTGCTAAAGATAAGCCAATAATGCCAGAGCCGCAGCCTAAGTCTAGAACGTAGTGAGCTGCATGATCCTTTGGTGTTGGTAAGCTCTTAAGATCAGCATTGCTCAGATCTTCAAGCTCTTTTGCATCAGCTACTTTATCCATACCGCTAAGATCACGGTGCATGGCGTTAAGTAATAAGTGAGTGCCTCTATCAAGTTCACCTTGGCTAAAGAGACCATGATTTTGCTTAAGGGTAAGGCCGCCGAATTTCACATCTGAAAGTGCCTTGGAGTCCTTAAACTGTGCACCCTCATTGAGGCTAGCTGCAAATACAGTGCACTTACGAGCAGTATCTACTTTAAATACCTGAGCTACATCTTTAACCAAAGAGTCGCCACTCTTGCCGCCAATAGCATTTGCACCCATTAACAGGATTTGTACCTGTGGATTAATGTAAGGCATGAGGCAGTGCAGAATCTTTTGGCTCAGACTCTTAGTCTTATTTAAGAACAGCACTATGGTGTCAACTGCTTCAAGATGGCCTTTAATACGCTCATCGCCATAGTCAGAGAAGATCACGCTCACGTGACGCTTTGAGGCTACCTCAAAGTCACTGTTACCGAGCTTGATGCCCATCATGGCACTCATTCCCTGTGCAATTGGGTAGTTATCAGTGATGACATAGGCCTTTTCGGTCTTAATCAGAGAATTGAGCAGCTGTAGTGACGGAATCTGGCCGCACAGCAGAACTTTCTTGTGTTCCCAGTAGTTACTATTACGCTCAAAAACCTCAGCTAGAGGATTATCTGCCTTCATAAAAAACTCCCAGGATTACAGATCGGCGTTGATGTCGTTAAAGTCGATATCCTCAAACTTACGAGGACGCTTTTTCTGAGCTTTCTTTAAGATGCTGCGCTCTTTGGCGGTCAGTGGTTTGCCAGTGCTTTGAGCAGCCTCTGATGAGCCATGTTCAAGCATATTATCTTCACTAGAGGCATCTTGTGCGCTCTTTTTAGCATTATCGCTATCATCAGTATCTTTGCAGTCTACATCTGCTTGTACAGCTGTGAGCTTAGCAATACGCTTTTCTTTTTTGAGCTGGTTTTGCATCTCTTCTTGAGCAATAAGCTCTTCTAAAGTACGCTTGCTCTTTAAGAGTTTAGCTAGCTCCACATAGGTTGACAGTGGCAGGTCTTCGGCGCGTGCTTGAAGATCAATGCCAATTGCACTTAGCTCTTCTGCCTCAAAAAGAGGTGCCATGGAGTTACGAATGGTCTTACGACGGGCAGCAAAAGCGGTAGTAGTAATCTTATTTAAGAATGGAGAGAGTGCACGCTCTTCATCAGTAAGTGGCTTTGGCTTCAAGCGTACTACTGCAGACATCACCTTTGGAGGTGGGATAAAGGCTGATGGTGGCACAGTAAGTACAGGTATGACCTGAGCATGGAACTGAGCCATGACTGTAAGACGGCCATAGTCTTTATTGCCTGGACCTGCAGCTAAACGCTCTACTACTTCCTTTTGCAGCATGAAGTGCATATCAACAATGCCAGGGAAGCTTAAGAGGTGGAAAATGAGCGGGCTAGTAATGTTGTAAGGCAGGTTGCCAAACACGCGTAACTTGCCTGCACCAGGTAACTTAGTGAAGTCTACCTTGAGTGCATCCGACTCAATTAAGGTCAGTCCCTTTAAGAAAGGATCGTGGCGTAAACGCTCAGCTAAGTCACGGTCAAGTTCAATGGCAGTTAAAGCCTTGGCTCTTTCGATAACAGGGCGGGTTAAAGCCGCATGACCTGGACCGATTTCAACGAGATAATCACCTTCCTTTGGGTTAATGGAGTCCACGATTGAGTTGATAATGTGGTCGTTAACCAGGAAGTTTTGTCCAAAACGCTTACGCGCTTTCATATGTGGAGGTGGGATGATTGCCATGAAATCGTTCTCGATGTCATTTAAAGAAAGGACTTGCCCTTACTTAAGGGCAATGATTTGTCCCGAATTATACCAACAAGATCACACTTTTTAGCATAGATAAGCGCATTAGAGGGTAATTACCTAGCAATCATCCTTGGCAAAGCTAAGTATCATGCCCTCTAAGCGCATGTGGGTATGATGTTAGTTTAGGTTCTATTGGCCCTTGTGACGATGGTTGGCCATATAGATAGCAAGGCTGACAGCGCTCAGAAGTGAACCTTCATCAGCTATGGCCTTACCTGCTAAATCACAGGCGGTGCCATGATCTACAGAGGTTCTGATAAATGGAAGGCCTAAGGTAGTGTTATAGCCCTCATCAAAGCCTGCATATTTAAGAACTGGCAATCCTTGATCGTGGTACATGCTAAGGATAGCTGCAGCTTTGTCTAAGTACTTCTTTTGGAAGAGAGTATCTGCAGGTAGTGGGCCGATGAGATTGTAATTGCCAGTGGCGTTTAAGCTCTCAATAACTGGAGAGATAGTCTCAATCTCTTCCATGCCTAAGGTGCCATCTTCACCTGCATGTGGATTGAGGCCGCATACATAGATCTGAGGAGAGGCAAAACCCATATGGGCTTTAAGATCGTGGTGCAAGATGCTGATAATGTTAGTAAGTTTCTCTTTAGTAATAGCTTCACTGACCTTATTTAAAGGCAGGTGAGTAGTAACTAAAGCCACATTCATCTTAGAGCAACCAAGCATCATAACCACTTCGTTGCAATGACACTTCTCCTGCAGATATTCGGTATGTCCGGTAAACTCGATACCAGTTTTTGCAATGATGCTCTTTGAGATTGGGGCTGTTACCATGGCATCGCACAGACCGCTTAAGCACAGCTCGATGGCTCTATCTAAAGTAGCAAGCACATATGGTGAGTTGCGCTCATCTTGCCTACCAGCTATCGATGGAGTGCCAAGTTCAATATTCAGGCAACTTAAATGTCCTAAGCCTGACTCATCTGGGCCTGATGGGACAAACTCATCTTCCTTAAAGTCATGGAGAATAAAGTCGCTACCAAAGAGCTTCATGCGCTCTTCAAGTAAAGCCTTGTTACCAATCAGTACTAACTCCACTTGAGACTTGGCTATTTCATCTGAACTTAAACCACCCTCCTCAACTGAAGCACAACGTGCATGCAGAGGTAGTGTAGCTGCATGGTAACGACTAAGATGGTACATAAGTTCAGGACCAACACCAGCAGGCTCACCAGTGGTGATGGCAATACGCATTTGCTTGCTCTTTGAATTAGTATCTGACATGGTTATCCATCCATTTTGCATTAACAATCGATAAGCTAGTGTAATCCACAGCACGGCTATTTGCTGTTTATGAGCCACAAACGTGCGCTCATCATCTTCGCTCATGCCTGTAAGTATCTTCTAGATTACATCTTTGCGTGCCGTATAGATTATGCCTGTGAGTATCATCTAGATTATGCCTGTGAGTACCATTTAACTGTAATTGAGCTACGCATAAAGCAAAAAGCTCAGCACTAAGGCTGAGCTTTTGAGTACTCATAGTAGCTAGACCTAAATAGGTCTAGTGCCGATTATTTTGACTTATGTAAAGCTGGATCACCTTCGATATTAGCGTTGTCAGCCATACCAGCGTTAACTAAGATAGGGTCGGTAACGCGGATGTGGGCAGTAGCGCGAATCTCACGCTCCCAAGCTGCTGACTCTTCGTTAAATAAGCGACGGAAGATAAGCTCACGAGCACGTGCCTCATAAGCCTCGTCAGAATCCTTGTCAATCTTGCGATCCTCAAGGTAGATAAGGTGCCAGCCAAAGCTTGACTTAATTGGCTGTGAAACCTCACCCACACGCAGAGCAACTAAACCCTGAGCAAAGCCTGGATCGTAACGACCAGCTGGAGCATAACCAAGCTCACCACCTAAAGATGCAGAGCCAGTATCCTCTGAGTATTTCTTGGCAGCCTGAGCAAAGCTGATACCGCCAGAAACAATCTTATTACGCAGAGCGTTGAGTTCGTTTACAGCAGCCTCATCAGAGAAGATGATGGAGGTCTTTAATAAGATATGCTTAGCCTTGTAGGTAGTTACTGGCTCAACTGCCTGATTAGTAACTTCGTAAAGCTTGATTAAGTGCAAACCAAAAGGTGAGCGGATAGGGCCAATGACGGCACCTGGATTAGCCTTTAAGATTGCAGGTAAGAATGGTACTGGTACTTGGCTTTCAGGAACGAAGCCGATATCACCACCCTGTACAGCGTTGCTACCCTGTGCATACTGAGCAGCTAAAGCGTTGAAGTCAGCACCCTTGCTTGCCTGGGACTTAATGGTATTGGCAATAGAGGTAACGCGGTTTACCTCATTGTAGCTAGCGTTTGCATCTAAGCCTAAGATGATCTGACCTAAGTGGTAGCTTGGCTCAACGTTGCCGATTTTGCGCAGGTTCTTAGCAAGCAGTTCAACCTCAGCATCAGAGATGCGCACACGACGACGAACCTGATTGGTACGTACTTCGTTGATAACAAACTCTTCGGCAAACTTCTGACGAGCAGTAGCTAAATCTACATTACCAAAGCTTTTTAAAATATCGTTTACTGAGGTATTAGAACGAGCTGCAGTTTGAGCTAATGCCTGGTCGATTTGGGTATCAGTTAAGGAAATGCCATAACGCTTACCAATCTGAACAATAATAGAGCGGGTGACTAGTTGCTCTAAAGCGGCACGGCGTGCTGTAACTGCATCTACGTTGGCACCACGGCTCTTAAACTGAGCTTGTGCAGCTTTTTGAGCAGCATCAAGTTCGCTACGTAAGATGATGTCTGAATTAACAACAGCCACGGATGAGTCCAGAGTGACCTCTTGTGCCTGCGCTGTTGAGGCGACTGATGAGGCACAAAACATAGTGCCAAAGGACATAACGGCCAGTGCTGTTGCAATTGACTTGTTAATCTTGCTTAATACCATAGCGGCTTTCTCTCAAAACTCTTCCGAACGTCGGTCATGTCGCGAAATTCTAACATACAGATACCTAATCGTATACAAAAGACGCTCAACAAGCGGCATATTTGCAATTTTTCTTAAATCGGCACCTGAAGATATGTTTGTGTAGATGGCTACTTAAACGAGCCTCATCATATCTCTAGAAACTTAGGCAAAACACTGCTAAGGCAACAAAGCAAAACATTTGCTTTACACAATTGAGGAGCAAAATGTGGCGGTAGATACTAAAAGGCCCTGCTATTTTTAAGCAGGGCCTTGTGATGATGCTAGGCGTTAGCAGAGATGTTTGCTTAGCGGTTGAGATCGGTTGGGTCGAAGTGCTTGAGCAAACGAGTGTCGGTAAAGTTGCGATCGAAGTCGCCGGTAACATTAACGGCACCTGCACCCTTGAACTCAAATTGGATACCAAAGATATGGTCACGCTCATGCTTAAGGGAGTCCCAATCACATGAGTTGTAGTTCTCATAGACAAAAGATAATGACCAGCAGCAGTCTTCAAACTTAATTGCTGCCTTGGTATCGATATCTTCGTTTTGCTCTAAGTCGTTATAAGCGGCAAAGCTAACGGAGATCTTTTCATTGATTGGAACAGATGTGACTAAGCCTAATTGGCTTAAGTCTACTAAATCGTTAGCTAAAGAGCGGTTACCCTTGTCAGCAAAACGATAGCCTACCTGAACTAATAAGCCGTTTTCGTTCTTATACTGAGTCATGGCATTCCATGACTTTAAGTTATCTTCCTCAGAGTCATAGCTAAGGCCGGCATGCAAAGTAAGACCATTAACTGGCTCTGCATTAAAGAACATGGCCATTGGGCTACGTGGTGAGGTATTAATTGGGTCACGTGGCGCTAAGGTTACCTTTGAGGTATTAAATGAGTATGTCTGTGACACACCAAAGCGCACAATCTCGCGATCATGTGGATCTAAGAGTCGTGAGGTTACACCCATAGTAATCGCGTTGATATCCGCGATACGATCTTTACCTGTGTAGTTTCTAAATGAGAAGTTTGAGTAGTAATCACTCATGCGGTCGGTAGTATCGTACAGTGCGATATTCGACTGATCTTCATATGGGATGTATTGGTATAAGACCTCAGGCTCAAAGGTCTGAGTATGTCTTAAGTCTAAAACTTTACGCTCAAGTGTGGTCTTGGCCTTGATTTGCGCTAAATAAAGGGCGCGATTTACAGATGAATCAAGCTCAGTAAAGCCTAAATTAGTTCTGTAATAATCAGGCATATCCTCAATGCTATCTTGTGAATAGTGAGTAAAGAAGCCTCTTAAGCTCGCATCAACTGAGGTGCCACGCATGTTGAATAACTGCATGCCGATCTCAGGTTCAAAATGGATACGAGTTGCCTCAAAGTTCTGAGCACGAGAGTCTGATGAAGAGCTAAAGCGCGTCATCTCACCATTAAAGTTAAGGGTGAGAGAACCTACAGTGCTGTAGTACTGTCCAGAGATCTGCGGCAACATTGAGAAAGGACGGTGACCTAAAATTGTATCTGGCTGCAGACGCTGATAGTCACGGGCTTCTGCTTGGATATGAAAGTCTGGACGATCATAGGCGGCCTTTAATGACTGCTTTAAGTGGTCATCGGTGACATTGGTTTCTTTGGCACCGAGATCATCAAGGTAGTCGTAGTCGCCATTGCGTACGCGCTGATAGTCGATATCAAAAGTCAGATCATTATTAAAAAATGAGCTAGTGTGCTTCCAACGGAAGAAATAACGTGAGTCATCATCAAAGTTTTCTGACAAGGCCCAGTCATTGTCGTTAGGTATATAGTCAAAGATAAAGGTGCCAATAGAATTTTCAATTGGCATATATCTAAACTCATTGCCTAAAAGAAGGCCACGTTTACTCATCAAACGAGGAGTAAAGGTGTAGTCATAGTTTGAAGCAATGGACCAGTAGATTGGTTGCTCGTAATCAGCACCGTTATTGGAGCTAATCGATACGGATGGATATAAAAGACCTGACTTGCGTCGATTCGTAGTCGGGAAGTTTAAGTATGGTAAGTACAATACAGGCACGTCTTTGACATAAAGAACGTTGTGATAAGACTCGCCAAATGAATCATTCTGATCAAGCTCTACAGAGCCAGCTTTAAAGTACCAAGAGTTATCTCCCACTGGGCAGGTGGTAAAGGTAAAGTCCTCAACCTCAGTGCTCTTTTGCTCATTGTTCACTGTGACTAATTTGCTAGAGCCTCGAGCTACAGAGCCATTTAATTGGAAAGTAGCATCTGAGAAGGTAGAGACATTGCTTTTAAGATTACTTTCAAGACTAGCAGGGCTGTTAATAGTCAGCTGTGGCGTATGAATAGAGATGTTGCCTGAGGTAACTAAGGTACCTGCATCGCCATCATAAACAGCCTCATCTGCTTTGATAAGGCGGTCGCCTTGGCTGACAGTCACGTTGCCTGAGTAGGTTAAATTCTGAGTACCGCTAGCAGTTACTTCATTAGCGCTAATATTTACTGGAGTAGTTTCAAGGTCAAAGTTTTGCGGCTCAGAGTAGGCTGGAATACCGTAGTAGCACTCCATGTCACGCTCAGGTACTGGCATGAACGGAGAAGGACGCCATGGATTCTTGCTTAGGGTAGAGATAAGACGCAGTGGGAAAGTAGATGCAGCGGCTAATTGGCGATTAGACAGATACTGTTGTGTGGCAATATTTTTGACCATAACGCCATAGATATTGTCTGCAAATTCAGTAACTGAATTTAAGCGCTTAAGCTTAGCTTTCTCAACGGGGTCGATGCTATCACTATCAATACCACTTGATTGCTGCTGTTGCAGATAGGCAAGTTTGCTATTGGTAGTGGGGGCTTGGCCTGATGCAGCTAATTGATTAGATGGAGCAATGCCACGAGCTTGCTCATTAGCAAGTGCAGCTCCCTGGCCGTAAAGGATGCATGTTAGCGTAAATGCTAAAGCACTGACCTTAAGATGTGGTTTATGTTGGCGCATCAAACTATTGACCCTTAAGGAAAACAAAACTGCCCTGTTAGCTACTCTACATAACAGGCAGTTGCCACATGTGACTCAGTTGAAACTGATATCTTATGCCTACAGTAATACTTGCATCGAGCTTCTTAAAAGCAAGAAAAATGGCCATAAATAGGCCTAGCTTTATGGGAAACTAAACGCGCAATCGATAATTTTAACACAAAGGCTAAATTAAGCCCTGATGCTTTTAGGGGATGTGATGTTAAAGCGGCATCAAAGGGCTAAGAGGGGCTACACTATAAGTTCTGATCTGGCAGATTACGTACAGGCAGGTTTGGATCTGAAAGCAAATCGGCATCTTCGTCCTCATTAACTTCCTTGCCTGGCACAGCATGCTTTTCATCTGCCCAAGCGCCTAAGTCTAAGAGTTTGCAGCGCTCAGAGCAGAATGGACGAAATGGATTGTCGGTCGAGTACTTGATCTTCTTTTTACAGGTAGGACAAGAGACCATGATTACTTGAGCGCCATCATCATTAGATGTCTCATGGCTAGTACCAGAGCTGTGACCTTGGTTGGCCTCTTTTTCGATCTCGTCGTAGGTGCCTGGTGGGAGCAGGTCTTTAAGGCTCATTAAAGAATGCCTCCACGGACATAAGCAAGTTCAAATGAGATATCACCAACCGGAGCTCCCTTTACAAAAGGTAAGAAGCGTACGTTGATGTTAGATTGGAAACCGCTAACCACAGGATAGCCGCGTACGTGCTTTGGATACTTAATAATAATCAGTTCGCAAGGCTCTGAGGTTTCTTGCATAAAGCCGTTAACTGCAAGACGTGCTTGGAAGTCTGAGAACAGACGCCAGAGCTTTAAGATGCAAGTAACTGGAATGCGGATGCAGTCAAGCTCATGTAGCCACTTGCCAATCACCTGACGCTTTTCCTCAACTGGAAGCTGATTCCAAAAGAAGAACAGCGGGGTATCAAAGCAGTTAACACCAGATGGAGTTAAGAAACGAGGCTTGATACTTTCGATGAGCGGATCGTTTTGCAGTACTGTACGTTGACGAGTAAAGCTATTTAAAGCACTGTGGCCTTCTTTGACTTGCTCTAACAGTTCGCTAACTAAGGTCTGATCTGCCTCAGGATTATCCTGCCAACCACGCAATCTCTTAGAGAGTTTGTCGAGGTCTTTACCGATGTCAATCTTAAGTGCGCCTGATCCGTCGACTAAATCGATAAAATCGATAAGGCCACGTAACAAGCTGAGAGTATCGGAATTTGTATTTAAGTCAGCGCACTCGGCAACACGATTGAAAATGGTTTCAAACTTTAGATATGTTCTTGCCTTCGGACTTAAAGGGAAATCGTAAACAAACATTTTAGGATCCGCATTAAAAAGCTTGTTGTGGGTGTCTTACAACTAAATTGTGATGATTTATTAAATAATCATCATGAGGCACTAATGCACGTGTCATTCCACATAAATTTTGACACTGCGCCGCATAATAAATAACGCCGTTTAATACCAGTTGCACTCAGGTTTTGACGTTAAAGCTTAGCTATTTGCTATCTTATGCAGCTTTTGAGCATTCTTTAGGTAGCTTATATGTAATTTTAGCACGTGTGCACGCTTTTCTTCTATGTTAAGAGTGTCTGTTTTTATAACATCATCGGCATGTTGTAATTTGTATTCGCGTGATAATTGCTTATCAATGATGTTTTGCGCGGTCTCTTTTGAGCATCCATCGCGATGCAAAAGACGCTCAAGTTGTGTTTCACGTGAAGCGTCTACTACTAAGATACGATCGACAAAAGACTCAAGCTTATTTTCAAAGAGTAATGGGATATCGATGAGAATGTATGGAGGGATCTCATCTTCTTTGAGTACATAGCTTGGATCAAGAGGCTCGTTTAAAGCCTGAATGCCTAATTGTGTTTTGCTCTCATCGATAACCTTTTCGCTACCATGGTTAAGATCGAGCTGAATCTTAGGCTCACAAGAATGATTAACAGAGTTATTTGAGGTATTTGCTGCAGGTGTTGTCTTGCATGTGGCTGAGTGTTTTGCCTGAGCTTGTTCTTTAATGATATTTAAGTAGCTCTCTGGAAAAGGCAAAACATGAGCACACAGATCACAAAGCTCATCAGTTCTTTGTCTGATAGCAGGGTGCATGATGGAATTGAGCAAATTGAGCTTGTTTTTGTCGGCGAAGACTACTTCACGCATCTTAGGACGATTAAGATTGCCATCTTCAAGGATAAATTCAGCGCCAAACTTCTCTTTGACCTCTTGAAGGGCTTTAGAACCTGGCAAAACGATCTCACGGGCAATCACATCGCTATCTACTATACGGACGCCATAGACCTTAAAGAGATTGCCGACGAAGCTTTTACCGCAGGCAATAGAGCCAGTGAGCCCAACTTTTAACATCAGTTTTCCCCCAAGATCTTGCAATCAACAATGAGCAAATCATCACTAGTTTATTAGTCTTGATACTATTTAAGCCTGATAGAGCACAGATCGCAAGTGGCATTTTAGCTCTAAAGTGAAATTTAGCTTGATGAGCAAGGATGGTGGACTAAACGAGCAAGGAATTTTTTTAGGCGGGGAAAAGACAAAAAAGGCCGGGCAATCACTCCGACCTTTAGTTAAATACACGACCGCATCGTATTAGTTATTTGCAAGCAGTAACTTTTCTAAGCTTGAATCGCGGTTTTGAGCGAATGTATCTTGCTCATTACCTTTGTCGATGTTCTTATCATCGCCCGCACTGCTTGCAGTATTGTTCTTTGTCTGTTGCGATGATGCCAATAGCTTTGCACCTTTGGCATCAGTTTGCTTCTTGGCCTTAACCGTGTTGTTAGAGGCAAATAGTTTAGCGTTGTCATCGCCGTTAATTGTTTGATTGTGGTGAGCAATTACGTAGGCATTAAACTCACTGTCATTTGACAACTCTGTATTTTCTAAAGCTGCATAGATAGAGTCGCTATAGTCATTTGCACCTGTTACAAGATGGCCTCTAGATGGCAAAACGGTTTGACTTGCAACACCCTTGTATGAGCCAATCTCTCCACAATGAGAGCACTTGGCAATTTCAGGCAGAGTATCTGTTTGCTTTAAGTTTTCAACCTTCGGTGGAATCTGTGGATTTGGCTTAATGTTCTCACCTGGATTTGGAGTAGGAACAGGCTTTGGTGGCTTAATGACAGTTAAGGTGCCATTGTTAATCGCTACTTCATAGTTGTTGCTATGTGATGCTCCCACGATAGTGCCATCAGGACACAGTGTCAGGCTCAAATTGAGATCATCAAACTTGTCGCCTTTGACAAGGCCAATATTGATAAGATCATCGTAGTTGTTAATGGTGTCTTTACCTGGCTTTAAGTTTGGCTGTTTGCCATCGGCAACTACTTGATTAGCAATATCGACAACGATCTTTTTCTTGTTGATATTTAAAGTAGCCTTACCACTAGCACTGTCATGACGAGAAGTGCGATCTTGCAAGGCAGCATCTCCACCTGCGTTGTTATCCCAGCTTTCATCTGCATACTTGTAGCTAAAGAAATAATCATGGCCATTGTCTAAGCTTTCTTTGCGTGTGGTGAGCTCAAAGACATGATTACCTGCATTTTGTTGAGTAAAGTTGGTTTGATTGGTTTTAGTAACGAGATTATCAAGATCAAAGCCTTCGTTATTCACAAGCTGATGATAGTCATGCTTAGTGCCATCGTAAGTAAAGTTAAAGTCCTCTACATAAAAAGGCTTTAAGAAGGTCTTGTGCTTGAGCTTTAAGCTAGGCTCATCAATAGAGCCATCTACAGCATAGCTCTCATAGAACTCATCTACACTCATGCCTGAGTTAATAGCTTCCTTTGCCGCATCTGCAAAGGTGGTAGCTACTAAGAGGCCGTTATTACTTTGACCAATGCCCTGTAAAGAAGAGTTATTAAAGCTATGAGCACCGACTACTACATTGTGCTTATTTAAGGTGCCAGAGTGTGAGCCAATGAGCGTGCCTGCATTAACTAAAAAGCCTTGCTGTTTGGCTTTATCAATAGCTTCTTCAGCATCTGAGTTATAGCTTGAGAGCACATTGTTAAGGGAGTTATTACCCTCCATAGATCCAACTAGTGCGCCAATGCTGCTCTTATTATCAATACGGTTAGCATCATCAAGGAGTACATCAAAGTTGCTGATCTCTACATTGATAATGTCACTATCTTTTGCAGAGCCAGACAGAGCACCGATATTGAGCTTTTGTCCTGCAACTTTAGCATCGGTATCTACATTGCTGTTGACGATCTTAAGGTTTTTAACACTAGCTCCATCAAGCTTGCCAAAGAGGCCATAGTCACCTGCCTTATCTGCCTGCATAGAATAGGTAATGCTGTTAAAGGCACCATCAAAAGATCCACTAAAGGCCTTGCCTTGATCTTTGCCTAAAGGGATATGGTCAGTAACAATGATGTCATCAGCTAACCAGAAGTTCTTATCTAAATTCTGATTGACTCTATCGAGCTGGTCAGCCTCATAAATAGCGATCTCTTTGGAGTGGTCAACATAGGTATTCTTCTTTAAAGTACCAGAGGACTTTATCTCATTGGTAGTGGCAGCACTATAGCCATTGTCTTTTAAAAACTCACGATAGCTTTTGCCACCAGCAACATGCTTTTTGTCGAGATCGCCACCAATGTCAATGCGGTCAATTGAACTATTAAGCTCAAGTGACTTAGGCAAAGTGTTCTTAGACAAGGTGTTATCGATACTGCCGATGACAATATGGCCAGCGTTGATCTTAATGTCACTTGCTTCAATGGTATTTAAGGCCACTACCTTGCCCATACCACGATCTGATGGCATAGCATCAAGATTGATTGGCGGCAGAGCAGCTTGCTTAAACTTATCCATTAACTCTTGAGATGGCTTGTTAGTGCCCAAATAAACTTTATTGAAGTTTAAGATCTTAGAGGTGTTGCTAAGGTGAATACCATTTGGATTGATGAGATAGACATTGATGTTGTTTTTATTTGCTGCAATGCGACCATCAATGTATGAAGCACCTGGTCCTTTGACTACATTTAAAAATGACATAGCCTGACCTTTGTCAGCAGAGAAAGTCACTGATGCGCCTTTGCCAACATTAAACTCTTTCCATACCATTAAGGCGTTATTGCCTTTGCCAGTGATTTGCATAGTAGTGCCAGCTGGTGTGGTTGTAAGGCCTGCATTGACAGCATGGTCAAGTACTGGAAGCATATTACGAGGAGCTGCCATAACTTGTGAGCTTAAGGTCAAAGCCGCAAGAGCGCTTGCTAATGTAGCTAAGCGTACATGCTTGTGAGTGTGAGATTCATTGCACTTACTGTGAGTGTGAGATTCACTGCACTTACTGTGAGTGTGAGAGGCTTTGCACTGGCGAATCATCATAGATTTTTGGCGCAACTTGCTGCCACATACGGCTTACGTATGCGCCATCTCCTGTATAGAGTTAAACCGAGTTCTTAAGTGATCATCAATTGAGATACAAGAAGCAGCGGTTTTAATGTGCCCCACCATAGTGGAGCTGTGAACAAGTCTTGTTGTGCCATGCCGCTTTGCGTCATGGCACAGATTAAAATGCTTAAGCAAGCCCTGATAACTTGGCAAAAGGGCTCATATTGCAAGGTGGAGTAGTGAAGGCTACTTTTCTTTTTTAGAAGGTGTAGCTAAATTTGAAGTTAAGGCGGCTTGAGTCTTCAACGTAGTCAAGCTTGTTGCCAAGCACGTGGCTTACATCAAACATGGCATTCACGCCGTAGCGACTATACATAAGAGAGATACCAGCTGATGCGGCTCTTTGAGCTTCATAGTCATGGGTGAAGAGTTTGCCAGCCTCAATATGTGGTGCTATGACTAAACCCCAATTTACGTTAGGCATATACTGCAGTGACTGTTTGACAACGATGCCGCTATCTCCGCACAGATCTGCGCTTTGATAGGCAAGCAGTCCGTTTTCACCGCCAGCTTGCATTACCTCTGATCCGTCTAAGATGGTGTTTGACAGTTGCACGTCAATATTGGTAACTGTTGAGAAGTTCTCGCCTAAGATGTAGTTATAGCCGACATTACCGTTGAGCTTTACGAAGTTGCCATCAATGCCTAATTCGTAGTCATCATCATTGACAATACGTCCTGCACTTAAGCGCACCGAAGAAGAGATAAGAGCGTTACCAACAAAGTCTTTGCTACCCGAGAGTTGTAGATAGGCAGTATTGGAGTGCTTCTTGGTCTTGAGATCAAAGACTGAAAAGTCGGTAGTCATCTTGCGATAGACATAGCCAAACTGTAAGTTAGCAATAGCATTGCTTGTACGATACAGCGGCTCACGTAAGAAAGCTTCAAAGGTAAGCTCCTCGTTTTTAGTACCGAGCTGACGATAAATACCGCCTAAGTCAGCATGGGAGTAACACAAGGTAGCTCCTAGCAAACTTGGGTGAGAGTTTATTGGTATGGCATAGCCAATAGAGTAGTCAGCTTGCTCTTCATTAGTGTGTGAGTAAAAGAGATTGAGCCTATCGGCACTGCCTGTAGGACTTAAGATCTCAAAATTGCCACTATAGCGATAACGGCCTGAGCTTTGAGAGCCAAAGTTATCCACAGCTGCAGTAAAGTAGGTTCTATCAATCCCCTTTAAAGCCATCAAATCAAGATTGTTGACGATGTTATCAGGAGTGATTGCATCAAACTGTCCTTGCAGGGCAAAGGTGCCTAAGTCATTGAGCTTGAGCATCTGACCAAAGAGGGTGTTGTAGTTGATGGTCTGCCCCTCTAACTTTCTAATGCCACCAAGCAGGTATTCAAGATAACTATCAGATACAAAGGACTGGTTCTCAATATGAGTTTGATTAAGCTCAGCTCCTTTGACACCGATCTTAAAGACGGCATGATCTAAGTTGATATCTTGCTGAGGCATGTAGGTCTCACAGTTAAGGTAGCCTTCTTTGCGATAGAACTCTTTTATGGTGTTGCCTACATCCTGTAAGAGCTCAGCATTTAAAGCTCTGCCTTCAAAGGGTTTAATCTTTTGTGCAAGCTGAGCTTTAAGGGACGCATTATCAAACTCAGGAGCATCAATAAGCTCAATGCCCATAAAACGAATTGCATCTAAAGATGTATCTTCATCGTCATCATGCACGATGGTATTGCGCTCAGTTGTAGTAACTTGAGATACCAGCACGCGATTGACATCAAGACCAGGTAACTTGCTACGCTCAATACCGCCAGGAGGAGCGAAGATAGTGCTATGGACTCGGCCATCCTTGGAGATCTGCTCAACACGATAGCGCTCTTTGTCAGTGAGATCTTGTGAGCTAACGCTATTTTCAAGACCCATGCGTGATCCAACACTATCCTTAGCTACCTGTGAGCCTAGCTGAGCAAGGGCAGCAGCGTGGGCACGTGTTGATGAAAATTGAGATGCAGGGAGCTGCTCTTGTTGAGCTTGCTTTAACTCAGATACAGCAAGATTAATGGCGGCAGTACGATTATTGGCATCATATGCACTAGTGCTTGAGTAGGCGCTTGAGCCCTGACCTAGGCTAGCTAGAGCTTCTGACTGTTCAGATGGGCTTAATAGTGGCTCATAATCAGAAAAGTCGTCTTTGGCTACAGTAGTTTGGCCAATGAAGGCAATATGATCATCCTCTGGCTCGCTAATGTCATGATCTGCAGACATCTCCTCTACCATTACTTCATATGCTGCGTGATTAATGTCAGCATAGTTATCAGCGTGACTAGCTGAATTGCCATCGGCAAGTCCATCAGCATAACCATTTACATTACTCTCAGTGAAAGCTGCTACCTTTGAATAAATCGAGGTATTCTTCTTAAAAGACTCATTAGCATTGCTGATGATGCTATCTTCTGCACCGACGTTCTTATCGCTATCTTCGACAACCATATAAGCAGTATCTTGCATGGTGACATCGTCATCATCATCATCGCTATCGCCATAGCTAATGTATGATGCTAACTCATAAGCTAAAACGTCTTTGGCATCATAGCCAGTGGTGCGGGCGATAGAAGAGGCAAGCTTGCTCTCAACTACAGCAGCACTCTTGCTAGTAGCACTTGTAGTGATCATGTCTAGCTCGGTTAATAGGTCGTTGTTTGCAGTTTCGGCATTTGCAGTGAAGCTGATAGCTGAAAATAACGCTCCATATTTCAAAGAGCTCATTACCTTTACTAAATTCATCATTATCACGCGCAGATACTCTTGCCTCTTAGTTAAAGCAAGTCATATGTCACTCGCGTCTCCTCAAATACAAATCGTTGGTTTCCCAAACTAACAACTTGGCACTGTTTAGCTAAGCGTCATAAGCTTTCGCACTTTTAACATGCTTGGCAAAGTGACTCGTACATAGCCATTAGATGCACTTTTATCTAAAAGGACTTACACAAGAGTTATAAAGCTCTGAGCACTTCCTAAAATCTGATGAGTTACAAAAGCCCCCTCACTCATAGCAAGGGGGCGGCTTCAGTCAACTCGCGATGCATAAGGTAAAACTAGACTCAAAATACCGTTGCGATGGCTATCGCAAATCTCTGCACAAGCTCGAAATTAGTCCGAAAATATCTTCATAAATGGCTTATATAAGCCGTTTTTATAAGGTAAAAATTTTTTAAGTAGCAAAAAGTACCATTTTGCGAGTATTTTTGACCGCTCAAATTTTTGTGATGTGGATCGCAAAGACATAGCACTATTGTCTTTACAGTTTTGCGTAAGCCATCACAAAAACTACAAGTCACCCCAAATCACCACTTTTTCACATCAAACCCGATAAATAGGCTAAATATTTTGTGATGGCCATCATAAACAGCCATGTAATCTAACTTGTGTAAAATTTAACAATTCCCTTAAGGCCCACGTCTATGATCGCCATAAAAACCACCAAAACTCCCTCAAAACCATAGCCGATCCCGTCATGCATTGGTTTGAGAGCCATTGGTACAACCCATGGTCGATGTGCTCTTAGCCATCAGTTGGTAGCAAAAGAACCTGATAGATCGCCACCATAGCCACCATTTATGCACTCATAAATTGGTCTAGAGTGTCATCTATGAGGTGTCGGGAATGTCTGTTGATGCAATCGATGCAGTGATAGCGAAGCTGTGATAGTAAGGCAGTGGTAGCGAGGCAATGGCACTCAAGGCAGTCGATTATTCAAATGAAAGCCAGTGACTTGCGGTGCATGGAAAGTTCGCTCTCCCTCTTCATTTGCTGCAGGCGCTTGTGGCTGCATATAGAGTTTTGGTTGAAGTTGAGCTAAGGCTGGAGCAATGGCTGGTGGTAAAGATATGCTTGTGGCAGGAGTGCAGCTAAGGCTGGAGCTAAGGCAGGTGATGAAGATAGGCTTAAAGCCTGAATGCAGCTAAGGATGGTAGTGAAGATAAGCTTATGGCGTGAATGGGGATGAGGTTTTGTTCGATGATGTTAGCCTTAATGTTGTAACTATCATAAATGGTGCAAAAAGTACTTAGTAAAGAGTGCAAATTAGTGCATACAAACAGCATTAATAAGCCATTTATATGAGGTAGGTGGCAAATTTTAACCTAAGATGGTTTTTTTGCGTTGTGATGCATTTTGTTATCTTTCGAGTTGGTAAAATAGCAAGGCTACTTGATAGGTCTAGCTAGTGTGTAGTTCTTAAGTTTGTGTTCTCAGAAGGTAATCATGATATTAGATGTCATGGTTTTGAGAGCTCTTGAAATTTGAGGGTTTAAAAACTCTATTAGAGCGTGACTTTACACTAGCATGGGGAGTAGTCAACATTCGATACCATGCGTATCAAAACGATTTGCCATAGAACACTGTTTCTCAATGTAAGTGCATTGAGATTTGGCAAGTCACAGCTTTTGAGTATGGATTGCAATGCATGTATACATTTATGTATACAGCTAAAGAAGATTATTGGTCGGGTGAAAAGTGAATAAAGTTAAGCAGGCATTAGTGTTTTTAGGGATAATTCCAGCAGCTATGCTGTTTACTGCATGTTCATCACAAGATGATAGCAGCTCTCTTAGTAAGAATAAGGGGTACTCTGAGTTAGTAACTAAGGCAGAAGAGGGCGCTTTAGATAATCCTTTATTTAGAGGTCGTGCTATCTACTTACGCGGTGAGATGAATGACTATGGTGTTCAATCAGCCTACCGTTTACGTAAGTTTAAAGAAGACACTTATTGCACTGTAGCTCCTTTACGTTCGGACTGGGCTCCTTATCGTTTTAAGTTTGCTGATGCTGAGTGGAGCAATGGTACTAACTTTGGTTATGCCGAACCTCCTGCAGTATTACGTCAAGGCTCAGGTCGTGCTCGCTTAAACCCAACTTCACGCTTTGAAGAACTGCGTTATGTACCACAAGAGGATGGTATTTACCGTTTCTGCGTGATCTATGATGGCTCGGTACCGTACGCGACTGTAACTTTATTAGAGGATGGCAAACTCACCACTATGGATGAGGTCATCAAGGAAGAAATTAATCGTAACTTTGCAATTGACGATACCGTCAAATAATTTTCAAAGCTAAAGCTTAGGATTATCCAGAGCTTTAGCTCTTTATTGAGAGATTCATTTCTACCTCTTAACGCAACTAAATTACTTGATACATCATTGGTATAGTGTAAGTAAGATTGAGTAGATATGTTAGACTACTTTGCTTAGTCTCGTTCACTCAGTTTTGGTTACAGAGTTGAACAGCAAGAAGGTCTTTAAGCTTTGCCTAGCTTAGTTTGAGCTCATACAACATAATAGAATTTGTATGGAATAGCATAGCTAGCAAGGGTTAAAGAAAAGCAGATGTTTTGAGTGATTTAGTGACTTTTATGTTAAATCGCGTTGATTTGTTATAACGATTCACTAGATAATGATTAGTTAGATGTCAAACAATAAGGGGTAGGAACTTGACTAGGTGTCCAAAGATAGCTCTTATTCACATGCACTTATAAATCTTAGAGTCTTATCTTGATGGACAGTGCTTTTATGCAAAACCAGTCAAATGAACCTTCTTGTATCTTATATTTTGAAAGAGCTTATATGACAGGTAGCTCTATGGGTGATAGTGACTAGCTGTTAGCACACGCTTGCTTGATCCTAAGCGGCCATATGAGCGTTGCGACAAGCCACAGCAGTGACTATTGCCTACTCAGGAAATGCTTATGATAAGTAAACAGCAAAAATTGGAGATTCTATCGGCGGTTGCCGATTATCTCAGTGTTGATAAGGGCTTCTCCGAAAACACTGTGATCTCCTATTGCCGTGATCTAAAGATCTTCTTTGCTTATCTAGAGAAAATCGATGGAGACTTAATTAACTTTACCGAAGATAACGTACGTGACTTTATGAAAGTGCGTACACAAATGGGTATCTCTGCACTCTCCATTCGCCGCTCTCTAGCCTCACTCATGGCATTGATACGTTACTATCATGCCGAGGAAATGCGAAGCGATGATCCAATAGCCAATATTGAGAGGCCAAAACGCAGCCGTAACCTGCCCAAGGTTATGTCAGAACAGACAGTTGAAATGTTTTTAAATGCCCCAGATATCGAGACCTTTATTGGTCTGCGCGACAGGGCTATGCTAGAACTGCTCTACTCTTGCGGTTTGCGTGTTACCGAGCTTTGCAATCTCAAGTTTGCCGATCTGCACTTAAGTGAATCCTATATTATCATTCGTGGTAAGGGTGAAACTGAGCGCATGATTCCTATGACTAAGATTTGCGCATCTTGGATAGAGGCTTATATCAAGAAAGGCCGCATGCTTAAAGATCCACACTTTAAGTGCCATTACGTCTTCTTGTCTACTAAGACCATCAATGATGTACCTAAGCCAATGAGCCGTATTTCTTTCTGGTTTAGAATCAAGTACTACTCTGAGCAATTAGGTATTGAGAGCGCTCCGTCGCCACATACTTTCCGCCACGCTTTTGCAACCCATCTGTTAAACCACGATGCTGACTTACGTTCATTGCAGATGCTGCTTGGTCACAAGTCGCTAACTACCACACAGATCTATACTCATGTTGCTTTAGCTAGAATGCACTCAAGTTATGAGGCAGCTCATCCGCGTGCCAAGGCAGAGAACTAATACTACTTTAGTGTAGTAAAAGTAAGCACATTGCTTATAACGAAGTTTGACATGTACTATCGCTAATAGCGATATGACTTTGCTTTAGTTGCTTGCTACATACAAAAAACGCAGTTGCTTTTGATGGCAACTGCGTTTTTTTGTTTTGGCGCAGTTGCTGTTTGGAGCCACTGCGTTTTTGTTGGAGCCTTGTACAAGAGCTTGGCTGCTTTAAGTTAATCAAGCAGCCATGCTATTAGCTCTAATGCAGGCACTTAAATGCTGTAGCAAAGCAAGTTTAAGTGCGTACTGCATTATTGTGGCTTGTAAAGCTTAGGCTTTCTTGATTGGGTCTTCAAAGTCTGCTGGAACTTCAATCTGACGGCATGCAACAGCTGTGAATACAACGTCAGATGAAGAGTTTAAGGCAGTCTCGGTTGAGTCCTGAATGACACCGATAATAAAGCCGATACCCACAACCTGCATAGCAATGTCATTGCTAATACCGAAGATAGAGCAAGCAAGAGGGATGAGCATTAAAGAGCCACCAGCAATACCAGAAGTACCGCAAGCACACAGCACAGAGGCGATACACATTAATAAGGCAGAGGCAAAGTCAACCTCAATACCTAATGTACGTACTGCAGCCATGGTCATGATAACGATGGTAACAGCAGCACCGGACATATTGATGGTACAGCCAAGTGGAATAGAAATAGAGTAGGTGTCCTTTGGCAGCTTGAGGCGCTCGCACAGAGCTAAGTTCATTGGGATGTTAGCTGCAGAAGAACGGGTGAAGAATGCAGTTACCGCACTTTGAGTGATGGACTTAAACACAAGTGGGTATGGATTCTTGCGGCAGATGATGAAAGCCATCAGTGGGTTGAGCACGAAGGCGATGAGCAGCATGGTAGCAACTAACACCAGCACTACTTGTAAGTAGTTGATGAGGTTGGCAAAACCTCCAGGCTGTGTGCAGGAGTTGTAAACTAAGCCCATAACGCCAATTGGAGCAAAGCGGATGATGATGCGTACTACACCAGCAACAGTCTGAGATAAGTCATCTAATACTAATTTGGTAGGCTCGTGAGCAACACGGAACATCAGACCAAAGGTGATACCCCACACTAAGATTGCAACATAGTTACCACGTAATAAAGCATTGACTGGATTGTCTACAGCCTGCATCACGAAGTTGATGAGAACTTCAGAGATACCTTGTGGAGGAGCGATATCTTGAGCTGCATCAGCTAAGGTTGGGAAGGTAACAGGGAAGATGTAGGACATGGATAAAGCCAGTACGGAGGCTAAGATCATGGAGAAGAAATACACCACGATCACAGGCTTCATATTGGTCTTAGTGCCCTTGTTGTGACGTGCAATAGCTGAGGAAACCAGCACAAAAACTAAGAGTGGAGCAATGGCTTTTAAGGCGGATACGAAGAGGCTGCCTAAAGCTGGCATCACAGTAGTATCGTGCGGATAGATTAACGCAATGATGATACCTAAGATAAGGCCGATGATGACCTGCATGATGAAAGGAATTGCGTTAAAGAACCTAGCAATAGGATTGTTTGGGCTGATTGGCTCAAGCATGACAAAGTTCCCGTGTTGAGTTGCCGATAGCTAAGACATGGCACAGTTAATAAGCGCAGGTACCAATCAACCTAAACTTAGGTAGATAAAGTACTTTCAGCATTAGTGAATGTGCTATGTAAAGTGGCCAATTAGCTAGCAAAAATAAAAGATGCCAGGTGCTTTCTTGCACAAGCGCAAGCAAGCTTTCACAAATAAGCTAAGGCGAGCTTACTCAAGTAAGCTAATGCAAGCTTCCACAAGTAAGCTAAAGTAAGCTTAGGCATCGGGCGCATAATCAGATCTTAGCAGCTGTAATTTATCAAGCATTAAAGCCTACAGAGCTAAGCTAGCTAAGTATTAAAGCCTAATACAGCTATCTTGTAATCAAGACGGTTGTAAAATGGCTTATATATGCCACTTCTGTCTCTTGTTAAGGCCGCTATTATAGCCCCAATATCATAAAAGTTAAATGTAGATCACGTCCTTTAACTAACATATTATGCGCATTGTGCACAGCTTAGCCATTCCTTAGCTTATTAGCCATGGCTAATCTTTTATCGATATTTGTCCGACCACTGAGTTTGAGAAACGTAACAGCATTTGCTCTTCTCAACATAGTTATTAAAGAGCAAACAATTTAATGAGCTTATCCATTTAGAGCGTGCTCATTAATCTTCTTGTGATGCATAAAATAGCACCATTTGCGTGCCATTGAGATGCATATAGTTGCGAACAAAAGAAAGTTTTGGCCTAGTGTGGTAACATTTGCACAGCAAGATCATCACATAACATGGTCATAATCATTGAAAATCCCTTATATATGCAGATAGTACACAAAGGGTGCTGTGATTTTAAGTGTGATGTGGATGGCTTTGCGGGGGATGCCGAGGTCAGGCAAGAGCATCAATTGTTGGAGAAAAAGCGTGCAACTAGGATATCGCTCAGTCTCATTTGATTTACATGGCAATGAGTATGTAGCGCTGCAAGGTGCAAATGATAAGTTTCTGGCTTTGCAGGGGTCTGTAAAGGCCAATAAGAAGCGTATTACCCGACAGTTTAAGAGCACGCAGGTATTCCGTGATCTTGCGCCTAACCATATTCTTGAGGGTATTTCATTGAAGTCTGACAATGAATACACCTCTGCGGTATTTGCTTATCAGAATGTGGGTGAGTTCAAGAACTTCTTATCCGTAGTTGATCCGCACTTACAGTACGCTAACGGCAAGAAGCTAGGACGAGCCATTGCACTTATCCATCAGGATACCCTGACTGGTCCACAAAAAGATAAGGCCGAAGCTCGTCGTGATGTAGTCCATGAGAAGCTGACCTCTTATCTAACTAAGGGCCCACGTTTCAATCACGAAACCCCAATTTTATCTGCCATCATCGATCGTATTGATGGTCTGGGCGATTACAAGCTTACCCGTCGTTATGGTGGCTTACGCTTAGATAACGTCTTTTTAACCGACACCGGTAACATCATCTTAAAGCCGTCAGCTAGCTATGGTTTTGGTGATGCTATTGAGGATTTAGTGCTTTTTGAGTGTGAAGACGCTGGAGCCATGCCTTGTGCCGTTGCTGGTGTGATTGACGGTTATTTTGGTGGCGTTACTGTCCCTGCTAATTTCTGGGTAGGTTTTGCTATTTATAGCGCTATTTACTCTTTAACCCGCTGCTCCGAGCATGCACGTAAGTCTAAAGAAGAGCAGGCTCGTATGGTGGCTCAGTCTAAGCGCATTATGCAGGATTTTGAGGGCTTTACTCGTCCAATTCCACGTTGGTATCGCTCTAATATCGTTAAAAAGGCACGTGCTGAGGTTAAGCGTTTAGGCATTTAATCTACGCTTGCAATGCACTAAACAAAAGGGCCGGTCTAGTTAATAAGACCGGCCCTTTTGTTTTATGCTGCTTTGTTATTAAGCTGCTTTGTTATTTGCTGCAGCGACGGCCCCAAAATGAGTCTTTGCGGCAAGTGGCGCTGCTTCATTATTTTGCTTTAGCTAATGCCAGTTACGATCATACGTACGGACACGATGAACATGGCAACAGCAAAGATACGCTTAAGGGTAACTGGGCTGATTTTCTTTCCGATGGATACGCCAAATGGAGCAGTTAGTACGGATAAAGGAATAACACAAGCTGCAGCTAATAAGCTGACATAGCCAATGGTAAACATTGGGGCATTGTCAGGAGTTGAGCCAGTTAAGAACAGTACGATAGCACCAGGCACAGCTACGAATAAAGAAACGGCTGATGAGGTACCGATAGAGCGATGTGGTTCTTCACCGCAAGCATTGAGCACAGGAACAGTAAGGGTACCACCGCCAATGCCGAGCATTACAGACAAGAATGAGATGCAAAAGGCAATGATGCGTTGAATGAAGTTGTTTGGCATATGGTCAAGCATTGGTTTGGCTTTAGCGCGGAAGAAAGTATTGAGCGCATTTAAGATCATGATGCTGCCAAATAAAATGGCCAGCCATTTACCGCCATAGAATGAAGAAATTAAAGAGCCAGTTAGCACGCCTAATAACATGCCTGGAGCCCATACCTTGATAGTGTTGAGGTTGGTATTGCCGCGTTTATATTGGGCAATTGCCGCCGTAATCGAGGTTGGGATCATACAGGTAAGGGAGGTGCCAGTGGCCAAGACCATGGCAACGTCTGGACTTACATGAAAGACGCTCATAAAGACATAGAAGAAGACTGGCACAAAGATAATGCCGCCACCAATGCCCAAAAGTCCTGCAAAGAAACCAGCTAGAAGGCCACAGCTAGCTAGCACTCCCACGGTCATAATAATTTGTGACCATTCAAGTCCAAACATTTGAATCTCCATTCGACTAATACCTAGACTGTCAAAAAGATAAGACAAATCGTTCTAGGTACCAAAAACATTCTAGTAATAAAGTTTACTCTCAAACCATTAAACTCGCACCTTTTGCCATTGCTTTGTTTATGAAAAGACCAGGCAAGGTAGCAAAAGGTAAAAGCTCGTGGCTATAAAGTGGGTGTAGAGGCAAAAAATTGGTAGCATTAAGTTTGTGACGGCTCCAATACCAAAGCCTAAAACAGGCTATAAATGGCATTTCTATGCTATTTTGTGGCGTGCTTGTGGCTAGATTTGAAAATAATTTTACAAACTGTTGACAAGGTAGGTTCAAATCATTATCATATGCCTCCGTTGAGACGACAGGCTTTTGCGTAGCTTGAAGTCACCTGCAGGGCGTCCTTAGCTCAGTTGGATAGAGCAACAGCCTTCTAAGCTGTGGGGCGAAGGTTCGACTCCTTCAGGACGCGCCATGCGTCAACAAAAATTGATTTCTAAATCTCTATGGTGGCTGTAGCTCAGTTGGTAGAGTCCCGGATTGTGATTCCGGTTGTCGTGGGTTCGAGCCCCATCAGCCACCCCATTTAACGATTTAGTAATCACCACTCTGCGGGAGTGGCGAAATTGGTAGACGCACAAGATTTAGGTTCTTGCGCCTTCGGTGTAAGGGTTCGAGTCCCTTCTCCCGCACCATCCATCAAGCTTCGGCTTGATTTTTTTTGCCTATACTCATAGATACAACATTATCAAGACACAACACCTACCTCATTTACTTCATTCCCTGGCTTATCTACGCCATTTTCTCCTAAATTATTTCTTTCTAGCCGCCACAATCATCATAGCTAAATGGCATGCAATGCACGTATTACTCGAATTATCCTTATGCGATAACTTTATCCTTTAGCTTGTCATGCGGGGGCTGTCCGGTATTTTCTCGATATGAATAAGCATTATGCTTATATGCCCTTGGCTATAAAAGATCTTGCATTTTGGTCAAAATGTTCTATATATGCTGTAAAATAACGGGTTCGTAGATTCAACAAAGTGCAATAAGGTTAAGGCTTTTGTTATGGCAAGAAAGCAGTATGGAACTACCTGGTGGGGTAAAAAGTGGCTCGACTCTTTAGAAGGAATTGATTTAGCTAATCGTATTCCTCGAGGTCTTACTTATGCTCGTACCGACAAGGTATTTGATGTTAAGGCCGATGTTACTACAGGCCGTATTACTGCATGCGTAGTGGGTAGATTTCATCCATACTACAAAGTAACCTTAGCCTTTGATAGGGTGAGTGCTAAAGCTCGCGATCATTTTATTGATGCTTTAATTAGCGATCTGGCAGTGATTTCCCGTCTGTCTAATCGTGAGCTCGATCCTCGTATCTTTAAGATTGCACAAGAGAACGGCATTAAGCTTTTCCCAACTTCATGGCATGACATTGGGATGAAGTGCAATTGCCCTGATTACGCCATTCCTTGTAAGCATATTGCTGCTGTTATCTACGTTGTAAGCGAGCTTATTGATACCAATCCTTTTATCTTGTTTGACCTCATTGGCGTCAACTTAAAAGATGAGCTAGAAAAAAGAGGTATCTTCAACGACGATGCTACTGGTGTTGAGACTCCTGATATGGATGCTCTCTACATCAAGGCTCTGTGTTTGCCAGGTGATATCGTCAAGATCGCTAAAAAGCTCGACTTCAATCTGAATTTATTAGCAGTATCACCAATGGATGCTGCCTCCTTATTCTTCTCAGATGACATCATTACCTACTCTGAAGATGTTGTGGTTTTAGATGAGAAGCTCAATAACGATCTTAAGAGCGTTGACTATCAAGAAGTTAAACTTAACGCAACTAAAAAAGAGATCGATGAGGCCCGTGAACGAGCTGCAAATCTTAATGCTGCCATTAGTGTTAAAAAGCAGGATATCCAAGATCTTGAGATCTCTTTATCCGGCAGTAAGAAAAGCGGACGAGGTCGCCCATCGGCGAAAGCTCTTGCGATGACTGAGCGTCTGAGCGAGTTAAATTTAGAGCTTGAAGATGCACAAAAGAGCTTTACTCGCGAACAGTTACTTATTGAAAGCAATAAGCATAAGTTAGAAACCTTAGTCTCTGAGATAGCTGCCCATGTGCAAAGCTGCAAGTCACGTCTGCAAGAATACAATCAGCACACTGCAGAGGTATTGCGCCTTGGCTATGATCCAAGTCTGTTAGATGAGGCAGAAGCCGCGCTCTATCGTGAAGATAGAATCGAGCCAGCCTTACCTAGCGATGCTACTAAAGAAGCCCCTAATGCCAAGGAGAGCGCCTCTTCAAATGAGGATTACATTAGCTTTGGCGATGAAGAAGGTGACAGCCTTGCTGATGCAGAGGCACAAAAGGCAGATGAGCAAATCTTAAAAGAACTGCCTGACTATGTGCGTCGTTATCAAGGCAGTATTAGCAGCTTAGCTATGCTTACTTTTACCGAGATTCCAGAAATTGGCGACTCGCTTTTAAGTATGTATAACAACGATGCTAAAGGCTTTACTCAAGGATCACTTAAAAGCTGGATTAGTGCCGCTTTAGAATGCGCCTCAGATTTAGCCTTTAAGCAGTTAAAGGATGTGCGTGAGCGCGAGGTGCTTATTTTCGATGAGCATCGCTTCAATCTTGATATGCAAAATGCCTTAGATATCGCAACTAATGGTACTAAGGATGATTTTGCTGCTTTATTTGGCAAAAATCCTCTCTATTCTGAATTTATACCAGCCCCTGAAAAAGACAGTGCTTCAGGTGATGAGGATAAGCCAAAACGTGGTCGCAAGAAGACGAATCGTTTTACTAAGACAGAGCTAAATAAACTTACTCGTCTTATCGAAAAGAGCTCACAAAGCGTTCAAGACATGTATGCCAATCAGGGGATTGTGGCTGCTAATCCATTTAGCGCACAGCCTATTGCTAAACATGGCTTCTTTGCTCGTCATCCGCTCTTTTGCCTCAATAACACTGGTCTTTTAGAGATCGTAAGTCCTATCTTAGTGAAGACTACTACTAAGAGTGGCACTATCCTTAGCAATGTTGCTGTAATGCCAGAGGACTTAGATGTTGAAAAGATCCGTTCGCTAATCCATTGCCCACAGCTTGGTGATCTCGACTTTGACTCAGTGAACGCAACTGGCTTATATAACTTATTCTCAGGCTATATTCAAAATGAGAATATGCTCTCTAGCAAGGGCTCTGAGATCCACATTCTGTACTATCTGTGGTTCATTGCGACTACTTTAGTTAAAAAGCGTGCGATTATGCCGCAACTGTATCTAAGCGATCGTAATGATATGTACTGTCGCTGGGTACCAGCATCTTGCTCTGAAGAGATCGCCACCTTAGTAACTAAGGTAGGTTTAGCGCTGCAAGGTTATGAGCATTTCTTATACAACCGTTTAGATCGCCGCTATTACTTAGATCCAAAGTTTTTAGGTGAAACCGTCTTATCGGCTTTCATTCAGTCATATGTAACCTTTGCATATGAGCTTGATAAGAAGCTGCCAAAGGACATTATTGACCTTAACTTTATCTTTGGACACGAAAGCATTGATATCAGATCTCATGAGATTGCTGAGAGTAGCTTACGTCTGCGTTTAGAGACTTATTTATCTGCAGTTTCTACTGACAAGCTGCAATATACTCCAGTACTGCGCTTTGTTGATCTGAGCAATTACAACAATTACGGCGGCACTATCTTTGGCAAACTCGAAAACGAGATTGCTCAAGCGGCTAATGAAAGCCATGAGAAAACCATTGCACGTTTGCAAGCTTATGCAGACAAGACAGGTGATGCCTCTTTAATTGAAGAGTATGAGCAGTCTTTTGAGGACGATGATACTTATTACGAAGATGATGATATGGACTATGGTTCATCATCTTTAGCCGATCGTGGTATTGGTATGGAATTAGGCTTCATTGGCTTTTCTAAAGAAAAGCTCATGGATCCAGATTACGAAGATCTCATTGATGAAACTGGCTTTGTATCTTTACATACCATCATTACCAATAGTCAGTTTGAGTCCATGCGCCAAGAGTGTTTGCGTACTTTAACTCGACTGTCTAGCCTTGCTCCATGCTTAGATGAGCTCTTTAGTTCTAAGTACAATGTAGCGATCGTGCCTATTGAGGATGTGTTCTCTACTATTAGCCAAGCACGCTCTACCCTCAAGCTCTTAGGCGTTAAGCTTGTTTTACCAAAGGCCCTGCAAAAGTTTGTCCTGCCTTCATCTACCATGGTGATGGATATGGATGACGATTCAGTCTTTGTTGCCCGTCCTTCATTCTTGAACTTAGCTGAAACTGTGTCTTTTGACTGGAGACTCTCTATTGGAGATCAAGTCATTAGCCAAGATCAGTTTAAGATGCTGCTTGCTAATGCTGGACAGATCGTGCGTTTTAACAATGAATTTGTTTACGCCGATCCTGTGATCTTAAATGCTCTTGAGAATCAGACTTATCGTTCTATGAATGATATGTCACGTGCTCAAGCGCTCGAGGCTTTATTAACAGGCGAGCATGATGGTAGCACTGTAGTGTGCTCAGATAGGCTTAAGGAGAACTTAAGAAAGCTGCTTGAAGATCAGGATGTGAGTGCGCCAGTTGGTCTTAACGCAACACTGCGTCCATATCAGCAACGTGGCTATGAGTGGATGATGCGTAATGCCCGCATTCAAGTAGGCTCCATCATCGCTGATGACATGGGTTTAGGTAAGACAGTTCAGGTAATTACCACCTTATTAAAGCTCAAAGAAGAGGGCAATATTAGTAAAGAGCGTCCTGCGTTAGTCATCGTGCCAACCTCGCTGATTACTAACTGGACTCGTGAAATTGCACAGTTTGCTCCTGATTTAAGTGTCAGTGCCTACTATGGAACAGCTCGTGGTAAGTTCTTTGGTGAGAGCGACGTGATCTTAACTTCCTACGGTACTGCTAGAAGCCGTATCAAGAAGTTAAATGAACATGAGTACTCAGCCTTAGTTATTGATGAGGCTCAGGCCATTAAGAACTTTACTGCGCAAATTAGTAAGGCCGTACGTACTATCAAGGCAGATACCTTTATTGCGATGTCAGGTACCCCTGTGGAGAACAGCCTGATGGAGTACTACTCCATCTTAGACTTCGTCAATCGTGGTCTGTTTGGTAGCACTACTGACTTTAAGAATAATTTTGCATCCCCAATTGAAAAGGATCGTAATCAGCACGCAGTAGATCGCTTTAAGAAGTTAACTGCGCCATTTATCATGCGCCGTCTCAAGAGCGATAAGGCCATTATTTCAGACCTGCCTGAGAAGATGACCTCAGATCAGTACTGCGAGCTCACTCCAACTCAAGCAGCACTCTATCAGGCTGTGCTTGATGAGAAGATGAAGATCTTAGAGTCAAATAAGCTTGATCAAAACGCACGTAATCATACGATTTTAGCGCTGATCGCTAACTTAAAGGCTGTTTGTAACTCACCAGCGCAGTTTGCCAAAGAAGATGATACCGTTAATCCTGAGGACTCAGGTAAAGTTGAGCGTCTTTACGAATTACTCGACAATATTATGGAGAGTAATGGCAAGGTCTTGGTCTTCACACAGTCAGTGCGTATGGGCAAGATTCTGCAAAACTTAATTGGTGCACGTTTTAAACATACTCCACAGTTCCTCTATGGCGGTCTGTCACAAAAAGAGCGTATGGAAATTGTGGATAAGTTCCAAAACGACAGCTCCGAGCGCATCTTGCTCTTATCTTTAAGAGCTGCAGGTGTGGGTCTGAACCTTACTGCCGCTAACTTCGTTATCCACTATGATCTGTGGTGGAACCCTGCAGTTGAAAGTCAGGCTACTGACCGTGCCTATCGTATTGGACAAAATCGCACCGTTCAGGTTTATCGCTTCATCTGTGCTAACACCTTTGAAGAGCGCATTAATGAAATGATTAACTCTAAGCGTGACTTAGCCGATATGACGGTTGCTGCAGGTGAGAAGTGGATTGGCAGCATGTCCAATGCAGACCTGAATGCGCTGTTCTCATTAAACACTGAAAAGTAATCAAATATAGCGCACGCACAAGCGCAAGTGTAGGAAAAAGCTAGCACACGCATAAGCGTGTGCACTCAGTGCAAGCGAAGCACATGAGTAAGCGCAAGAGTCAGCGCAAGTGCGTGCACTCAACGCAGCTATACCGCGCTGCCATGCTGCGATGCAATGCCGCGCTGCTGTTAGCGTAGGCGGCATGTTGCAAGCACTAGTATGATCTTTTCGATGCGCCTGCATTTTAGGCGGGGAAATAGGCAGAGCTACCTTCAGGCACTAAAACAGCTGCATTTAGGCGGGGAAATAGGCAGAGCTACCTTGAGGCAATAAAACGGCAGTAAAACGCCACACTGAAGTATGGGGCGTATTTTAGGCTGTGCTTGATATTTAGAGCTCTAGTGGATGCGGGGCCTTGGGTTTGCTCTCTTAGCAAATTAGCAAATTAGCAAATTGGCTCGACAGCGATTTTTAAATTAAGGGCCTTGAGGGTCTTAATTAATGTGTCAAGTGTTGGGTTGCCTTCTTGATTTAAGCTTTGCTCTAGTTGAGACTCGCTAAGATTGCTCAGTAATGCTACCTCTTTAATGCCACGGCCACGTGCAGCAATACCTAAAGCATTGGCAATGTGGTTAGCATCGTTGCTCTGTAGTGCTTCGTTGATGAAGATAGCAATGTCTTTACTATCTGATGTGTATGCATCGGCATCAAAGTAAGATAGATTCTGATCTTCCATAGTTAAAGAGGGCCTCTTTGAAGTTCACTTAGCGTTTTCTAAGCGTTCTCTAGATTGTTTTGTAGAACGTTTAGTATAACCATCATAGATACAAATCAACAAAAAAAGGGCGTACATTTGTATGTACCCCCTCATTTTTTTTTCTCAAAGCTTATCTTTTTGTAATTAAGCTTACACAAGCGTCATTACGCTATATGACAAGTTTGATTAACATTACTGATGGTAATGCTTTAAGAAATGCTCTAAACGATTGCAAGCATCATCAATTACATCAATTTCAGGTAAGAAGACTACTCTAAAGTGATCTGGGTTAATCCAGTTAAAGCCAGTGCCTTGTACCACTAAGAGCTTTTCTTGACGTAAAAGGTCAAGGCAGAACTTTTGATCGTCCTTGATGTTAAAGCGCTTGGTGTCAATCTTAGGGAACATGTATAAAGCACCATGAGGCTTTTTAACGCTAATACCAGGGATGGCACTTAAGCGCTCGTACATGGCCTCACGTTGACGGTGGAGTCGACCACCAGGCACTATTAACTCATTGATACTTTGATAGCCGCCTAAGGATGTTTGTATAGCATGTTGTAAAGGCACGTTAGCGCATAGACGCATCGCCATCATCATACGAATGCCTTCAATATAGCCACGCATCTTAGCCTTTGGTCCAGTGATAATCATCCAGCCTTGGCGGAAACCACAGGCGCGGTAGGTCTTAGATAGGCCATTGTAGGTAACGATAGGCACATCGTCACATAAGGTGCAAACACTACGGTGAGCATAGTCATCGTAGAGAATCTTGTCGTAAATCTCGTCAGAGAAAATCATCAGCTCGTGCTCACGGCATAGCTGAATTAAATCTAAGAGGAATTCGGTGCTATAAACTGCGCCAGTTGGGTTATTTGGATTGATGATGACGATACCGCGAGTACGTGGGGTAATCTTGCGACGAATATCGTCTAAATCAGGGAACCAGTTAGCCTCTTCGTCACATAAGTAGTGAACGGCTTGACCACCTGCTAAAGTAACTGCAGCTGTCCATAATGGATAGTCAGGAGCAGGTACTAAAATCTCATCGCCATTGTTTAAAAGAGCGTTCATCGACATGGTGATGAGCTCAGAGACACCATTGCCAATGTAAACATCGTCTACATCAGCGTACTTCAGACCCTTTTGCTGATAGTACTGTGCGATCGCTTTACGCGCAGAGAAGATACCGTTAGATTCGCAGTAACCCTGAGAGTTAGGAATGTTTCTAACTACATCACGAACAACTTCTTCAGGAGCCTCAAAGCCAAAGGTCGCAAGATTACCAATATTCAGTTTAAGAATACGGGTGCCTTCTTCTTCCATGCGACAGGCTTCTTGATGGATACGTCCTCGGATGTCATAACAGACATGATCGAGCTTATGAGATTTTTCAATCGGCTTCATAGCGCGTAAGAACAGTCTTAGACTTTCTTAGAGAACAAGTTAACCGGATACATTAAAAGCTAGCTTATGCTTCGAGTAATTAGTACTTACTAATCGTCTAATGATCGAGTATGAACCTGAGGTCTAAAGATGTTTAAGACAGCTCAGTCTCCAAATACAGGATGTTAAAACACAAAACTGTCCAAGTCTCTTTGTATCGGTGCGCAATTCCTTGTATTACGCTGCCCATAACGTCGCCGGCCATCACTTTCAGACCAGCTGAGCGCCTCATAGCATTACTTTGCCATGGCAAATTAACTTGTAAGTTTCAGTCCTTGTAACGATTGTAGCACCGAATAAACACAGTGGCGCTTTGAACTGAAAGTAAGAATAATCCATCCAAAATGGAACGGCCCCAATCTTAATAAGATCAGGGCCGTTGCATTATCTTTAGTCTAAGCTAAGGCTCAATAGCTTATGAAGCTATAGAGCTATATTTAGCGGAAGTCTTTGCCAATCACACGCTCGTGGTAAATATTCTCCATAACGTAACGCTCATAGCCATAGTGAGGAGATGGGGCACGACGATTACGTACATTGTCACGGGTGCGCTCAGAGTAGGTAATTGAGTTAGTGAACATCACAAATGGCACACGGTTACCTGAGGCTGTGATGATAAAGCCTGCTAAGTTAGATACATTTTGTAAAGTACCAGTCTTAGCAATGACATGCTCCTTTAAAGGCTCCGCAAAGGTAGAGGCACGCCATTGTAAGGTGCCTGATTTGCCTGAAACAGGAAGCAGCTCAATAATGCCTAAGGTTTCGTTGTTTTGATTGATATAGTCTAAGATCTCCAGCATCTTGTCTGGTGACATTAAGTTATGTGGGGATAAGCCTGAGCCATCGACAATATAGGAATTGCCAAGGTCAATATGAGCCTTTTGGTTAAGGATTGAACGCATGGCGCGATTAGCACGGTTGTAAGTTGCTGGCAGGTCAAAGTACTCAGCAGCTACATTCTTAGCAATAGCATCGGCATAAAGGTTGTTAGACTTTTGTAACATGTACTGCACCAGCTCTTTAAGCTTTGGAGAGCTACGGTGGGCAATGGTTACAGTGTCAGACTCAGGAGTGCGAGAAATCTCAATGCCGCCACTGACCTTGATGCCAAGACGATTCATGATCTTCTCAGTCCAATCAATACCCCAACGCTCGGCATCGTAGATGGCTAAAGATAAAGGCCATGGGCGATTGTTCTTTAAAGAGGCTGGAACACAACCAGTTAAGTGGTATTTGTTGTCGATAAAGAGGTTGGCCTCAAGCACGCAGTCACCACCGTAGTCATTTGGGGCTACTGCAGTAACGCTGGACTTAATCTCAATTGGAATACCAGCTGGGATTAAAGGAGAGGCGTGGGTGCCAGGACCTTCTGAGGTCAGCTGAGCAAAGGTGCAGTTGCGATTTAAGATGATTGGAGCTGATGGGGCGGTAAAGCAAGATGGTAAGTCATCCCATGACCAACCATTAGCACGGCTTTGGCCACTAAAACGGCTCACATCTAAAATTACGCGGCCATTGATAGCGCGTACACCGTGATTTTTTAAAACTGATAGTAGGCTTTGGTAGTGGTCAACACGTAAGGTTGGGTCACCTGAGAACTTAACAATGACATCAGAGTTTAAAGTACCAGAGCCATCAATATGGAGCTTATTGTTGGCTGCTACCACATTGTTGCGCACAGCTAAATTGGTCTTAATTTCATAATCAGGGCCAAGATAGATCATGGCAGCAAGTGCAGTTACTACCTTTTGAGTAGAAGCAGGGTGAAAGAATAAGTGATTGTTCTTTCCATAGACCTTGTTGCTGTTAGGTAGCTTGTAAGCGATGCCTACTTGAGAACCTGGCAAAGGCTCGCTATCTGCAGTGATAGCTGAGGCTGTTAGAGGAGTACATAAGGCGATGCCTGAGAGCAGGCAGGATAAAAGTACTTTGCGCAACATACACGGTCTCTTAATAAAAGCGCTAAATCTCACTAGTCTTACCACAAGACAAGATAGAGCCTAAAAGCTTGGCTTCCATGCACGTGCAGTGCTCTTAAGCCTATCTTGCTTTACGTTATCTCAAGCTACTCACTAATTTTTAAAGTAAGTGTCCACACACGAGATAACGGTACTACCCTAAGTGCAAGCCATCTTAGGCAGTACTATGATACGAATCACTTATTATAAGGCTTAAGCGCCTTATTGCCACTGACGAAAGCGCATAAGTAGCATGGCAAGAGTGCTCATTTTTCGCGCTTTTATGCCTGTGAGCATAAAAGGCATACTTGATTGGCTTAAATAGGCCATTTTTTAATATGAGTGGTGAATTTAAAACTTAAGCTATTTTTATGAGCTAGAGCCCTTTTGATTCCTAAATAGTGCGCTGATCCATAGGCGTATATGTTATAGCCTCTGACTTGTATTGAATGAGCGGGCGCTTTGTTATAGCTTGCAAATTAAGGACAGACAAAGCAATTTGCATTAGTTGCCTCATTTTGTCGTTGGCTCATGTGCTCAAAAATAGGCGCTTTGATCATAAGCTAGCATGACATATAATATTGTGATTTGGTTCAGCTGCTACCTTGCCAAAGTCTCTTGACAGAGCTCAAGGCAGGCACTCAACTGAATCTACAGTCGCTGCATTCTCAGGCATGTGACTAAGTATTCTAAATCAAGGTAAGAACCTGGATTGAGTCTAAAGGTTAATGCCTACACAGCAAGGTATTTAGGTCGATCCTGCTTAGGAGACTGTGAAGCTGTTGGGCAGCGATAAGTTTGTCATTGAGGTTATTTATGGTAATTGAGCCTAAAGTTCGTGGTTTTATCTGTGTTACAACTCATCCAACTGGCTGTGAGGCTAACGTTAAGAGCCAAATCGACTATGTAAAGTCACAGCCTGCAGTTGCTGATGGTCCTAAGAAGGTTCTGGTAATTGGTGCTTCTACTGGTTACGGCTTAGCATCACGTATCTCAGCTGCATTTGGTTCAGGTGCCGCCACTTTAGGTGTGTTCTTTGAGAAGCCAGGTACTGAAAAGCGTCCTGGTAGTGCAGGCTGGTACAACACCGCTGCTTTCACCAAGTTTGCAACCGAAGCTGGCTTATATGCTCGCAACGTTAATGCTGACGCTTTCTCTGATGAGTGCCGTGAGCAGGTTATCAAGATGATCAAGGAAGACTTAGGTCAGGTAGACTTGGTTGTTTACTCTCTTGCATCTCCTGTTCGTAAGGTTCCATCAACTGGTGAAGTAGTTCGTTCATGCTTAAAGCCAATCGGTAAGCCATATGTATCTACTGCTATTGATACCAACAAGGACACCATCATTGAGGCTACTGTAGAGCCAGCTACCGATGAGGAAGTGCAGAACACCGTTACCGTTATGGGTGGTCAGGACTGGGAGCTGTGGATGAATGCACTTAAGGGTGCAGGCGTTCTTGCCGAAGGCTGCAAGACTGTTGCCTACAGCTACATCGGTACTGAGATCACTTGGCCAATCTACTGGCACGGTGCTTTAGGTAAGGCTAAGGAAGATTTAGATCGTGCTGCTTTAGCAATCCGTGAGAGCTTGCAGGACGTTAAGGGCGACGCACGTGTTGCAGTACTTAAGTCTGTAGTAACTCAGGCTTCTTCTGCTATTCCTGTAATGCCTTTATACATCGCTTTATGCTTCCGTGTAATGCGTGAGCAGGGCATCCACGAGAGCGTAATCGAGCACATCTACCGTATGTTTGCTACCTCTTTATACGGTGTTAAGGCTCCTGAGATCGACGCTGCTGGTCGTGTACGTATGGATAGCTGGGAGCTTCGTGATAGCGTTCAGCTCAAGTGCAAGGACTTATGGGCTAAGGTTACTACCGAGAACCTCAAAGAGATCACCGATTACGAAGAGTACAAGCACGAGTTCCTGCAGCTCTTTGGCTTCGAGGTTGACGGCGTAGACTATAGCGCTGATGTAAACCCAGTTGCTGATTTTGACTGCGTACAGCTCGTCTAAAAGCAATTTATTGACTCGTTAAGAGTTAATTACAAGACAAAGGGTCTGCGTTTTTACACAGGCCCTTTGTCGTTTTTGGGGCATAGCATTATCTTGCGAGTAAAAAGGCAAGGTAATTACCGTATAATATCGTTTTAGCCATATACCTTATTTAGGCAAACGAGGAAAGAAATGTCAGCTCAGATCATTGATGGTAAGGCAGTTGCAAAGAACTTACGTGCACAGCTTAAAGAAGAAGTAAACGCTCAGGTCGCTCAAGGACTAAGAGCTCCTGGTCTGGCTGTGATTTTAGTAGGTGCCGATCCAGCTTCTGAGGTTTATGTTCGTAACAAGCGTAGAGCTTGTGAAGAGGTGGGTATTAAGTCTTTTTCTTATGACTTACCTGCTACTACAACTCAAGAAGAGCTCGAGAAGCTCATTGATGAGTGCAATGCTAACAATGAAATCGACGGTATCTTAGTACAGTTCCCTCTGCCAGAGGGTCTTGATGAGCGTCGTATCATTGAGAAGATCGCATCAGATAAGGATGTCGATGGCTTCCACCCATACAATGTAGGTCGTTTAGCTCAGCGTATTCCTGTATTACGTGCCTGCACTCCAAAGGGTGTTATGACTCTCTTAAAGAGCATCAATGCTGACTTACTTGGTATCAATGCGGTAATCGTAGGTGCTTCCAACTTAGTTGGTCGTCCTATGGCTTTAGAGCTGTTATTAGAAGGCGCTACTGTTACAGTAACTCATCGTTTCACTAAGAATCTTGAGTCCTTTGTACGTACAGCTGATCTCTTAATCGTAGCCTGTGGCAAGCCAAACTTAGTTCCAGGTGAGTGGGTTAAGGATGGCGCTATCGTTATCGATGTGGGTATCAATCGTCTTGAGGATGGCTCACTGTGTGGTGATGTTGGTTATGAAGAAGCAGCTAAGCATGCTTCATTCATCACCCCTGTTCCTGGTGGTGTAGGTCCAATGACTGTTGCCACCTTAATGGAAAACACTGTACAGGCATACAAAAACCACATCGCTAAGTAATTAGCTATTGATTCTTGAGCTAAAGAATCAAGCTTTGGTTTGCAAAAATACACTCTGTGTTTCCTACTAATAAGTTGTTGTTTGCAAATTTTCACCTGCTAGTGATTTTGTATTAAGTTCATATAAACTATCGGGTGTATAGCATCTAAACATCAAAGATGTTCATGGCTATTGTTAAGTCTGTATAGGCTTAACATTTGCCGTATGTAATGGCTAATGGTGTGTATATCATTAGCCTTAGCCAAGGTTGCTTTTACCTTGGCAAACACCATGGTTGTACTTGGTGAGTTAAATAGGCCTATGAGGCCTGAGTTTGTTTACTTTGCCTTAAAGAGTTTCATCTCCTAAGATTTGGACAGCGTCCAAACAAGCAAAGTTAAGTCTGCCATGATGCAGATAAGCCAAATATATGTAATTATCCTGCTTTGGCAATCTAGCTTCCGCTACAGGTTATTTGATGATCTTATTGTTTATGAGTGTATGGGCAATTGTTATTGCCCTGAATGAGGTGCTTTTCGCAGCACAGCCGTTCACGCTTACTAGCGTGGCTGCTGCTATGCCGTCTACACTGATATTCTCTGTAATTCTCTCAGCTGCGGTTTACCTCGCTAAACGCAAGATCATTGATGCTGTAGAAAAGGGACGCCCAATTGATAAGAAGTTCGTAGCTGAACTTACGCCTCAAGTAGGCCATGAGCTCAATAGCATGCGCCGCAAGATTGAGGCTATGGATAAGAAGCAGGGTAAGGGACGCATGCGTCCAAACGGTCGTAAAAGCCGTAACTTCCCATCCGAAAGCGAGCTTGCTGAGTCGAATAAACAGATGCTCAAGTCTAATCGTGAGACTTATGAGCGCCTGTACAAAAATGCTGAAGCAGACGTACGCAAGCAGCAATTAAAAGATGAAAAAGCTCGCGCCAAGGCAAATGCTAAAGCACAGAAGCTTGCGTCTAAAGAGGCTAAAGCTGCTCAAAAACAGGCTGAAAAAGAGGCTCGAGCCAAGGCTGCATTGCATGATGGTGCTGATGCGGTTCGTAAGAATGGCTGGTTTGGTTCAGTTAAAAGTGAGTCAGTAGGTGATCCTAATGACTTCTTAAAAGAAGCCCATGCGCAAATGCTTGAGCAGCAACAGAGTCGAACCGAAGAAGCACTGCGTCGTCATAAAGAACAGACACAATCTGCCAGCGCACAATCTCATCCAGATATTAAAGATCTCAAAGAGAAGATTGCTCGCGATAAAGAGATGCAAAAAGAGCGTCGTGAGGCTCAGATTGCCGCTTTAGGTGAGGTTTCAAAAGAAGAACAAGCTATTGCAGCCTCACAGGCAAAAGAACAGGCAGAAAAGGCTGCTAAAGAAGCAGCACTCAAGCGTGAACAGCAAGAAGTTGCTATGAGAAAGCAGGCTGAAGAAATTGCCAAAGCCAGATCAGCAGCTGAACAGAAGAGTATTGCGTTAAAGAAGGCACGTGAAGAGGCTATTGCTCGTGCTAAGGCTCGTTCTGAGAGTATTGCCAAGGCTGCGATGCAGCGTCAAGCTGAAGAGCAAGCTAAACAGGCAGCTCAAGCGAAACAAGCTGCACAAGCTCGTGCCCAAGCTCAAAAAGCAGCTCAAGAGGCTCAAGCATCACGCAATATCTCCTCTCAAGTTCAACAGGAGCATGCTTCTGAAGATTTAGCGAATATCTATCAGTCTGAGGCTTCAGCAAGACAACCAAAGCAAAAGGTAGTTACCCCAGTACAATTTGGGGGAGGATCTGCCAATACTCAAGGTAATGGCATGGCAATGCAAGCATCTTCTAGCAATGAAGGTCTTGCATATCTGATGAATGAGGCCAAGAACGCCAGTGCATCCTCTGTTTCAATGGGCAATGCAGCTCGAGCTAAACAGGATAATGTGCAGCAAGGCAATAAGCATCGTGTCGATACTTCTGCTTTAAGAGGTCCAATTACTCCAAAGGCAGGTGCAGGTCTCGATACCTCAGCTTTAAAGAAAGCAACCTTACCGTCCTCTCGCCGAGCAGCAGAAAGTGGCTTTTCTGGTAAGTTCTTGAATAGCTCAGGTACTAGAAGCAATGCTCCAATGCAGGCCCGTTCAATGCAGATGAGTTCATCAAGGCCAACTGCAGCACAGGCCGGTGCTGCTATGAGAGCAACGCTGCAGAACGATACTTCTTTACAAAGAGGTAAGGTAAATACTCAGGAGTTTACTAACTATCAGGCTAATGCTCGTGATAGAGCTTTAGCACGTGCTCAGGCTCCAAAGTCACAAGCATCTATGCCAAGTTCTCCAAATAGAGCTACAAGCGCACCACGTGCTGAGAGTCCTGCAGTCAATAAGGCTAGTGCTCAATTAGCTGCAGGGGCAAAGCGAAGTGGTCCTATTGGTATTGGCACTGCCATGGCTCCATCAATGGATAGTGGTCTTGGCTCAGGCGTACAGAACATTGGTTCAGAGGCAGCCGTTGCTCGCAGAGTGGTAAGCACCTCTAATGCTGTGCAAACAGGCCCTGCACAGGATAAGATGCCAAAGGTTGCTCCTTCAGACCCACTTGGTGGCATTCAGACTGCTCCAAAGATGCGTTCAAGCAGCAATGTATCAGCGCAGCAACGCGACAATCTCTTTAAGCAAGAGGTTAAGTTTGTTGACGGTGGTATTGATGCTAGTGGCTCAAACTTAACTGGAACTGACCGTATCCACGCTCAGGCTAATGCAGCTACATATCAGCAAATGCAAAAGAGTGCCCCTCATGCTGAGGTAAGTGCCGAGCATGCCGCCAAGCGCAAGCGTGTACGTCCATCCGATAAGCTTCGTGCCGACGAGTCCGTCTAATACAAAAAAAAGCCTAGTACCGCCACGTGCTGTACTAGGCTCTTCACACCATATCCTGTACTAGGCTCTTAACGGCATGTGCTGTACTAGGCTCTTCACGCCACATCCTCTCACTTCTTTTCAGTCTACAAGCCAACGATACTAGGCTAACCCATATAGATTGATTCCTATGCCCTTTTATCTGCGGCAGCGCTCTATCTGTTGTGTAGCTACTTGCAGTCAGTCGTGCTGATTTGAATTGATTTGCACAGTACAAAGCCATTCAGGCCTAAGGATGAGTCGATAACAAATACTCTTAAGTGCTCTGTATGCATTCTTGTATGTAGCTCAGCAAGACTGCAGCAACATGGAAAGCCATAGCATAGAGTTTTATCTAATAGTCCTTGGTACTTAGCAAAGAAATCTTCTACGCTTATTTCATCAATGCCAAAAAGTATGTTGTCCTGAGATACATGCTCAAAGTGATGGGCCAATAGTCCTGCAAACGTAAGGAGTATTTGGTGGCCATCAGCCTTTTGAGTCTTCAGCTTTAGAGTATGTTCTTGGAAGTCTACGGCATAACTTAAGATGAAATTGTCATGCACCTTAGATAATGATTCCATGAGGACTATCGCTTAAATTACTTTATAAGATTTAATAACCACTTGCATGAACTTATCCAAAATAATTCCGAGAGCATATATTTCTACGGCTATTGTTCTTATAGTTGCTTAAAGAGTTTCGATTTTTAATTAAATGCATTTATGGTTAGTCAGTGTAAGTTTGATTCCCAATAGATTGTATAAAAACCATCGTTGTGGATAAAAACAATACTATATTGTGCAATATAGTGCAAATACTAGTATAAGATTCATGCTGGGTATTTTTAGTGACTGTGATTCAGATTCCAATCATTGATAAAGACAATTAACCGCATAATTCTGGTAAATAATTGGTATGGAGAAATATGTTAACATCGCCAAAAAGTTTGGAGAAAATTTTCTCCATTGGTTTTGATGATTGTAAAGAAAAGTTTCAACTATGAAGATGTCTTATTTGGCTGTAGCTACAGCTGCTGCAATTGCCCTTACCCCCCCCCTAGCACAAGCTTATAACAAATTCAACCCTTACGGTATTTATAATGGTCAGGGTGTGACTTTGTTCAAAAATCATGCTGAGGTTAATTCCGAAACAGGCTTCCGTATCCCTGCTATTGCTGCTGGCAATGGTGTTTTGGTTGCAGCTACTGATATCCGCTACCACGGAGGAGGTAAGGACTTAGCGTCAAATGATAATGGCATTAATCTGTACAAGACTCATCTAGGTACAAAGATTTCATTTGACAAAGGTCAAACTTGGACTGACTTAGCCCCTCATTTATCCTCTGATAATGTAGGCGCAAATGACTTCATGGGCTTCGCTACTGACCCAGCAGTAGTATATGATACCGAGCGTGACAATATACTCATGTTTGGCTTCCGTACCAATGTCCAAATTGTAGAGGGTGGTGTTGGTAAAAATCCAATGCAGGACATTCAAAATATTCCTGCAGACCAGCATACCCGTCTTATCATGTTTAAGTCAGGAGACCGTGGTAACACTTGGGAAACTAAGGATATTACCAGCGATATTCTCGATAAAATTAATATTGCAAATGCTGGTGGAACCAAGAAGTACACACTTGTGTTACAAGGCCCTGGTGGCGGTATGACCTATAAGGGCAAAATCTATGTCCCTATTCAAACATGGGCAACTAAGAAAAATATTAATGACAATAATAAATTCGTAGGCACATCGGGATTTATGGTGTCAGCTGATGGTGGTGAGACTTGGGAAGTATCCAAGATGCTCATTCCTAATGTAGACAATAAGTTGGCTGGCAAAGATACCATGTCCAACTCATCTGAGAGCAATGTCTTCTATCACAAGGGAGCCATTCACTTAGCTGTTAGAAACGAACAAAAAACTACACAATATCCTAAGGGCCGCTTGTGTTTTAAATATGTTCAAGACGGAGCTGGCGAGTGGAATTGGCAAGAGGTATTAGAGCCGTTTATTCCAGACGATGTTGCACAAATTGAAACAAGCTCTCATAGCCTTTCTGAAGACGTATATTTAGTCTCATATGCAATGAATCCAAATCGCAGCGGCCGTTATATTGCCACTAATACTGGCATTAAAATGGTTATTCAAGAAGGCGTATCTAAGAGTGGATATACCTCTTTAACATCAGATGATGAGAATATCTATATTCTTTATGAAGAGGTTATTAATGATAACTTCTCCTTAGGATTTAAGGCAATTGACTGGAAGCACAAAGACTACGCAGTGCTCAATACTCAAATTCGCAACAGAGCATTTATGCTCAATGAGATTCAAGATAAGTTCTCATCAGCTGATAGTTACGTTTCTGGCTCCTTTGGTGATGATGATGTCTATGCTGATTTAGTAAAGTCATCTAATGGCTTGAAGGGCGGCATTTTCTTTAGAAACCATAAGAATGTTGAGGAAGATAATACATCTGTTAGTGAGTATGATAACTACGATATTACTTTCCTCGTTGGTGCTGACAGAGATATCTTAAAAGGTGCAGCAAAAGGCACTGCCATGCTAGGCTACATGAACTCTGCAATTGATTATGCCAATGGCTCAGAAAATGATGTCCATAGCTTAGTTGCTGGCTATCGCTTTGACTACAAAGGCAAGTACTTTGGTGTTCGCAGTGGCATTAATTATATCTACTCAAGAAATGAGCTGCAGAGAAACAAAAACGAGGGTTTAGGCAAGACCGCTGAGTTTGATAGTCAGTCCATCTCCTTATCAAATGAAATCTACAAGGGATTTGAGTTTGGTGAATATGGTGATGTTGAGTTAGCAGCTGGCATGGTTAATACACTCTTTAAGCATGACGGATTCCGCGAAGAAGGCGGCGAGGGTACTGACGAGAATGGCATGCATGGCGCTAACAATGCGCGATTTGAAAACTGCTCACTTCAGTCTCATGAGGTTTATGTCAAGGCTGGTTGGGACAGTAAAGCCTACAGTGTAGCTGACTTTGCTAAGCTGTCCTTAAGTACTGACCTTAAGTATGCTATTGACTTAGCCGATGTTGATAAGTGGAAAGAGGATTATCGCTCATTCTCTGTAGACCGTACTTATGATGATATTGGCGAGTTGTACTCAGGTCGTGATAACGGCTTCTTCAGTGCTGAATTAGGCGCTAACCTCAGCATCTTAGATGAAATTGATGTTTCTGTTAAAGGCGTAGCTGATAGCCGTGGTGAGTATAGTGCTCGAGTAGAAGGCAGGATTAGCATTTAAGCACTCTGTGTATACTATTTTATGCTAAATGTTGGACATGGTAGTGTGCTTGTCAAGTGAAGATAGCCCATACCTCTTCATGAAAAGCACACTTTCTCTCCATGGTGTCTAAATTAGTTTTCGTTTGGCTTGTGAATAAAGCATGCACTTTTTTACCAGATTGCTGGTAGAGGGCCAACATCCTTTGAATAGCTATTTACTAGCATTTAGCTGAAAAACACAGCGATGAGTATATTTTTAGACGACTTTTGTGCCTCGTTGTGTTTTTAGAAAATGGTAAATTTTGTGCAGCTATATTTGATTAAGAGACTTCGTTATACATCATAGACTGTTGACTTAAAGAACTATCTATCCCTGTCTTTATGTCAAGTCCATTTTAAGCCCTGCTATTTTAGCGGGGCTTTTTTTATGTAAGCCCGCATGGCGAGCGGCTTACATAAAAAAAAGCGCCGGAACGGCGCTTTTCTTGGATGATTGAAATCTTAAGCTAAGACTACTTCTTTGCGTTAGCAGCGTCAGCTTCGAGCTTCTCTTCGAGATAGTGGATGGATACGCCACCTTTCATCTCGTTCTCATCATTGAGTAACTCTTTGTGTAGTGGGATGTTGGTACGAATACCGTCGATAACCATCTCATCAAGAGCCTCACGGGCACGAGCCATTGCAAGCTCACGGGTGTCATCGTGAACGATGAGCTTACCTACGAGTGAATCGTAGTGAGGTGGTACGGTATAGTTCTCATAAATGTGAGAATCCCAACGTACGCCTGGACCACCTGGGATGTGCAGACGCTTAATGAGGCCTGGGCATGGCATGAAGGTTCTTGGGTCTTCAGCATTGATACGGCACTCAAAAGCGTGGCCACGCAGCTTGATATCCTTTTGGCTGAAAGATAAGTTCTCGCCAGCACAAACAGAAATCATCTCTCGAACTAAGTCGATACCGGTGATCATTTCAGTGATCGGGTGTTCTACCTGAATACGGGTGTTAACCTCAATAAAGAAGAACTGGCCGTTTTCATATAAGAACTCGAAAGTACCAGCACCGCGATAGCCAATATCGATACATGCCTTAACGCATGACATACCGATGGTCTCACGTTCCTTTTGAGTAATGAAAGGAGCTGGAGCCTCTTCTAAAACCTTCTGATTGCGGCGCTGCATGGAGCAATCACGCTCACCTAAATAGCAAGCATTACCACGACCGTCAGAGATTACCTGGAACTCGATGTGACGAGGGTTCTCAAGGAACTTCTCCATGTAAACGGCAGGGTTGTTGAAGAACATGTCGGCCTCACGACGAGTCAGGCTGATGGATTCTTCAAGTTCTTCTTCCTTGCGTACTACACGCATACCGCGACCGCCACCGCCACCTGCGGCTTTAATGATGATTGGGTAACCAATCTTAGCGGCGATCTTCTTGTTCTCTTCCATGTCATCGCCTAAAGCTCCTTCTGAGCCTGGAACGCATGGAACACCAGCCTTTTGCATTGCTCTCTTTGCTGATACCTTGTCACCTAATAGGCGAATGGTGTCAGCGCTAGGGCCGATGAAAATAAAGCCTGACTTTTCAACCATTTCGGCAAAGTCGGCATTCTCAGATAAGAAACCGTATCCTGGGTGAATTGCAGAAGCGCCAGTGGCTTCAGCAGCTGCAATGATGGTAGGGATATTTAAATAAGAATCCTTAGCTGCAGCAGGACCGATACAAATAGTTTCATCTGCAAGCTTGACGTGCATCAGATCGCGGTCAGCGCTTGAGTGCACTGCAACAGTCTTGAGGCCAAGCTGACGGCATGCACGTAAAACACGTAAAGCAATTTCGCCACGGTTGGCAATGAGCACCTTTTCAATTTGCATTCTGTTAATGTCCCGGTTGTGAACTCTTTCCTGCCTATTAAGCTATCAATTACTAGCCACGTAAGTATCAGCAAACAAACTGATAACTTATGTTTACAAACGTTCGATAGTCTTGGTACTTGATAGTGTTGTCGTAAGACTTGTGCTTATTTGACAGGCTTAGCTTGCTCAATTGTTTTCTATAAGCTAAGGGAAAAACTCCCCTTAGCTTCGAGCAAGTTAATCAGGATGATGTTGAGTCTTATTCAAACTCGAAAATTGGCTGGTCGAACTCAACGGTGGAGCCGTTGTCAACCAGGATCTTCTTGATAACGCCGGAGCGGTCAGCAGGGATCTGGTTGATCATCTTCATGGCTTCAACGATGCACAGAGTCTGGCCTTCCTTAACGGTGTCACCAACCTCAACAAATGGCTCGGAGGTAGGGGATGCAGCACGGTAGAAGGTACCGACCATGGTAGAACGCATGACCTTGGAATCATCGACAGCAGCAGGTGCGGCTACGGCTGCAGGGGCAGCAGCTGGAGCTGGAGCGGCGGCAGGAGCAGCTGCAACAGCTGGGGCGGCAGCAACAGGTGCAGGAGCAGCAACTACGGTTTGTACGGCAGGTGCAACCACAGTAGACTGGCGAGAAATGCGGAGCTCTTCCTCACCTTGCTTTAAATTGATTTCTGCAACATCGGAGTTGGATACCAGATCAATCAATTTAGCGATCTTGTGAATGTCAATTTGCATGTAGATTCCCAATTTAAACGCGCAGTGAACTGCAACTAACCTAAAGACCAAATTAAATCATTAAGGTTCTTCTTCTAGTGAAGCTACGTAAGCGACACTGATATTTAAAGAAGGTGCAGAACTGCTGTGAAAAACAGTTGATGCAACTTAGCCACCTGTAAAGCACGATTAGATGTGCAATTAAAATTAAGTGGCTGAGCATAAAAAAGTTCAGTTTTTAAACTAGAGCTGCTTTTTTTATGCATGTAGCTAAAGCACCTTGTTTAAGGGCACTTTTAACTACTTGTTTGGTGCAAAAACTTAAAAACTAGCGATGCATTACAGCGCAACAGCAACCTGATGCGTACAACGTAAAGCGCAATATTCATACAACAGCTTAGTACTTAAGCAGATACTGTGCGTATCTGAAGATACGATGCTGTTTTGTACTCACTAAGCTATTTAACACAAACAAGCTAGGTGCTTAATGAGTAGCTAATCAAAAGCGATTATTCTATGACCTGTAGACTAAGGGTAAAGTTCCCAAAGCTTTTAGTGCTTATGATGATGGATTGTAAAAATGTGATTTAGGCTCAAAGTAAGCTTGCACTAATCTCATTATCAAAGCTCATATCGGTCGTAAAGTAGCATCTCTTTGAGATCCTACGTAGTCCATCTCGTAACGAGATGCAAAGCTGCTTTAGCTTTTTGATGCCTCTAGTAGGTGATAAGCCTGTTCTAGGGCATATGAGTAACCGTTTAAACCAAAGCCTACAATAACGCCAACAGCTTTGGCTGATAAGTAGGAGTGGTGTCTAAACTCTTCACGCGCATGCACATTAGAGATATGAATCTCAATGAACGGCGTATCTACCGAACTTAGTGCATCTAACAGAGCTACAGATGTATGAGTGTAGGCCCCAGCGTTAATTAAGATAAAGTCTACTTTACCGTAGGCTTGTTGAATCCTATCAACTAAGGCACATTCGCTATTAGATTGAAAGTCCTCAAGCTCAATGCCAAGCTCACAAGCTTGCTTACGCAGCTTACTAATAAGATCCTCAAGGGTCTCTTTACCGTAAACCTTAGGCTCACGGATGCCCAAGAAGTTTAGATTTGGCCCGTTGATAACCAATACTTTGTATTTGCTCAAAGTACGTCTCCAACAAACAAAATTTTTACAATTTTACCAAAAACCGCGCATTTATTTCACTGTTTAAAACTTTTTAAGCGTTTTTAAGTCGAATTCAGCGTGCAGCTTTTGCTACTAAAACCAGTCAGATATAACACTAGAGTGCTGTGGCATTGACCTTACAATCGATAAGTAAAATTACTGTATCCATAAGGATCATTGTTTACTATCAGCGTATCTTGAGATGATGCTGATAGGTGAAAAGCCATTTTAAGCACCTAAAGCAAATGCATTGGAACACATAACTAAAGTTAGAGCTGCATTTGTAGGATTATGGCACCTAAAGATCACAAGGCTTAAGACATAGTTAAGAGTCTTGATTAAAGCCGTTGTTGAGCCTGTTTGTAGTACTTACTCGTAGTAAGTTGTACGTGACAATATCTATCCTGGATTAGTTAAATACAGTGTATATGCTTGTAGACACTATGTTACAAATTTTCAGTGCCAGAGAGCATAATTGTCTATTTGACCTAATGAGAGGGCAAAAGTGCACAATCGCGTAAAAGACTTGTGAACAAGTGCACAAATAAAGCTAAAAGCGTCAAATCTGTAAAAAATCACTTGATTTGTTACTCTTTTTCACCTTTTTAGTCAAAAAGTAGGCAACTTAGCTCACTTTTAGATGCAAAGAGGGGCACTACTCTAAGCCCTCTTTTAAATTATGTACAACGAAAAGTGTAAAAAGTGTATGTAAATTTATTTCATGGACGTATTGCTTGTGTTCCTAAGCTTTTATACAAGCAATGCTCTTCAAACATACTTACCAATGCTTCTTGCCATGACGAAGTTTCGAGTAAAACTTTATGCCTGAGATTAGAGGCATACGCATAAGGTGTATACACTGCTTTGGTTTAGGCATGTCCATAGCCATAGAGTGAAGTCTATGGTCTAAAGAGCTTCATGGTGATCTTGATATTATCTAGAGTGATCCTGCCTTAGAGAAGTTTCTGCATTTTGCAGATAATAGTTGAATTAGCTGAAAAAAACTTTGTGCTGAATATTGGGGCATTTTCAGCATTTTGAGGACTTATAAAGGTTTGTTGAGGATGTTAAAAGTGAAGTTGTAATTTTTTAGCGCCATGACAATGAGATCTGCTTATCATTTGGCATCTTTGTGTTAAAATTTGCGTCGTTCCGTTCGTCAGGTCATCTGAAGCCCAGTCAGCGCAGCAGATGTATCACAGTCGAACATCTCCCTGTCATTAACTTAGGGTTTTTCGCCGAACCCATTCTCATCCATTATTCACCCTTGATGCATTAGCTTGTATAAAGCGCCATTAATTGGTGAATGTAGCGGTATTTCTCAAAAAAATGGCTACTCTTTGAGTAGCGATAACTGTTAAACGATACCTTTTTGCATGGCATAGTTGTTTACTTCATGCAATGGTGAATGGTTTGGGCAAAGAGTCCTAAAGATGTTTTAGTGACCTTTATTAAAGACAATCGCACGATTGTCTTGCACTTGTTGGTTATTGTGATGCTTTTGCATCGCAGTTTGGCGCGACTGAGGATGTGGCGAAGTTTACTAGCTGCATTTGAAAGTTGCCTGACGCTTTATCAGGAGAAGTCCTCGTTGCAGTGTTGTGTACATGGCGCTGTAGCGGACAGTAATCACGCATATGATGATCAATAATTCCAAGTCTATCGCCCAATACGATCCAGAACTTTTTGCTGCAATGGATGCAGAAGATCGTCGTCAGGAAGATCATATTGAGCTTATCGCTTCTGAGAACTACGCTAGCCGTTGCGTAATGGAAGCTCAAGGTTCTCAAATGACCAACAAGTATGCTGAGGGTTACCCTGGCAAGCGTTACTATGGTGGTTGTGAGTACGTAGACGTTATTGAGAGCTTAGCAATCGAGCGTGCTTGCAAGCTGTTCAAGTGCGAATACGCAAACGTACAGCCACACGCTGGTTCTCAGGCTAACTGTGCAGCCTACATGGCTCTGTGCAATCCAGGTGACACTATCTTAGGTTTATCCTTAGCCTCCGGCGGTCACTTAACCCACGGTGCATCTGTAAGCTTCTCAGGTAAGGTTTACAACTCTGTTCAGTACGAAGTAAACGAGGCAGGTGAGCTTGACTACGAGAACATCCGTAAGATGGCTCTTGAGTGCAAGCCAAAGGTTGTAGTAGCTGGCTTCTCTGCTTACTCAGGCATCGTTGATTGGAAGAAGATGCGTGAGATCGCTGACGAGGTTGGCGCATATCTGCTCGTTGATATGGCTCACGTAGCTGGCTTAGTAGCTGCTGGCATATACCCATCTCCAATCGACCACGCCCACGTAGTTACCACCACCACCCACAAGACCTTAGGTGGCCCACGTTCTGGTCTTATCTTATCTAACTGCCACGACGAGAACATCTACAAGCGTCTGAACTCTGCCATCTTCCCAGGTTCACAGGGCGGTCCTTTAATGCACGTTATCGCTGCTAAGGCTGTTTTATTCAAGGAGGCTATGGAGCCTTGGTTCGTTGAGTACCAAAAGCAGGTAGTAGCTAACGCTAAGGCAATGTGTGAAGTTGTTATGCAGCGTGGTTACAAGGTTGTATCCGGCGGCACTCAGAACCACTTATTCTTATTAGACTTCATCGGTCTTGAGATGACTGGTAAGGATGCTGAGGCAGCTTTAGGCGCAGCTAACATCACCGTCAACAAGAACTCAGTTCCTGGCGATCCACGTAGCCCATTTGTTACTTCTGGTCTGCGTATCGGTACTCCAGCTTGCACCCGTCGTGGTTTCAAGGAGGCTGAGGTTCGCGAGTTAGCTAACATCATGTGTGATGTTTTAGATAACTACAAGGATGAGAGCGTAATTGAGGCTGCTCGTGCTAAGGTTCAGGCCTTATGCGCTAAGTTCCCTGTATACGCCGACTAATTTAAATTACGATCTTTTTAAGTAACAACTGCCATTAGCCATGTTTTATGGCTGTGATAAGTTACAGATGCACCAAGGGTGCAAGTTTATGTAACCTTTTTTGTAGTTGTTTAACACTATTGGCATTTGTGTAGCCCACTTTCTTTTAGGTTGTGTAAAATCACACATACTAAGATTTAATGCTGCAAATGCAAGATCGATAAACCTAAATAAGCTTTAGGTTCAATGTGAGCTGCATCTGAAGGCAACATGCTTAAAGATGTGGCTCTTTGTTTTTTATGGGTACTAAAAATACCTGAGTGTGTGGCAAATCGGCTTTGGAGTTTCGCTATGGGTAAGCAAAAGCATAGTGATGAGTATTACTTAGAAATGGCTTTAGCTGAAGCGCAAAAGGGGCGCTTCACTACCTCGCCAAATCCTGCTGTAGGCTGTGTCATTGTTCGTGATAGTAAGATCCTAGGTATGGGTTATCACCACTGTGCAGGTCAGCCACATGCTGAGATTATGGCACTCAGAGCAGCCGACTATCAGGTCAATAACGCTACTGCATATGTGACTTTAGAGCCATGCTCTCATTATGGCCGCACTCCACCTTGTGCTAAGGCACTAATTGATGCCGGTATCTCACGTGTGGTGATTGGTTCAACTGATCCAAACCCAAAGGTCTCAGGTCGTGGCATTAAGATGCTTGAAGAGTCTGGTATTGAGGTCAAGATTGCATCAGGCAAGATCGCTAAAAAGTGCGTTAAGCTCAATCGAGCCTTCTTTAAGTCCATTAAGAGTGGTAGACCATTTACTATCTTAAAGTACGGCATGTCTTTAGATGGCAAGGTAGCTTTATCCACTGGAGAGTCTAAGTGGATTACCAATAATGCCTGTCGTTCGGATGTACAGCGTTTAAGATTATGGTCAGATGCCCTCATTACCTCGCACAAGACTATTACCTCAGACAACCCAAAGCTCAATGTGCGTCTTGAGGATGTACCAATTAAGCTCTTAACTGGTTTGGATACTACTTTAATTACCCAGCCAATCAAGGTAATTATCGATAGCCATGCCCAGCTTTTGCCAAATTACTCTTTAAAAGATTTAGACAAATACGCCATCTTTACCTCTGGTGAGAACTACATAGTCGTAGGCACTAACGAGTCCTTTGCCGATCCAAATGCAGCTCCAAAATGCACAAGCAAAGTAAAGAAAGCTGCACAGACCTCAGCTGAAGCTGACGCTACAACAGATTGTATGTGTTGCGCCGCAGGAGATGGTACTGAGTCAAAGGCAAGTGCCGCCACTAAGTCACGAAAAGCCAAGGGAGCTTCATCATCTAAGAGCGCTGATGCCAAAGCCACAGCATCAAAAACAACTGCAGATAAGAGTACTGCCACAAAGGCTGCAGCCACCAAGAGCAGCAGTACAAAGGCCACTTCCGCTAAGAGCAGTGGTACAAAGGCCACTGCTACTAAAAGAACTGCTGCAAAGTCATCTGCTACTAAGAGCACTGCTGCAAAGTCTCCTGCTACTAAGGGAACTGCAGCAAAGTCATCTGCTACTAAGAGCACTGCAGCAAAGGCTACTGCAGATAAAGCTAGCAAGTCTCGAAAAGCAGCCACTACAAAGAAGGCTGATCGTAAGCGCGTGGAGGTGAGTGCTTCAATCGAGCCAAAGGCAAAGACCACAAAATCTGCCTTAGCGGCGAAAAATAAGGTTGCTCCCAAGGAGATGGGCGTCAGCTGGCATATCAATCAAGATAAGGTCATTGCTCGAGGCGCTAACTTTGTTGTAGAGCAATGGTCAGAGCGTGTCAAGATTCTCGTAGTACCTTTTGCATTGGGTACTGATGGTAAAGAGCATGCTTCGCTTAACGCTGTCATGGACTTCTTAGGCTCTAAGGATATTCGTGTGGCAATGGTTGAGGCTGGTTCTAATTTAGGCTCTTCATTCCTAGAGCAAGATTTAGTCGATGAGTGCTATTGCTATATCGCCCCAATGCTCTTAGGCCAAAATGCTAAGAGTGCCTTTGCGATCGCAGAGCCAAAGCGTCTTGCTAATGCGATGAAGTTTGATAAGTGTAAGGTACGTACTTTTGGTGACAACATTGGCCTAGTACTCACTAAAAAGCGCAGCTCCAAAAAGAAAGCCTAACTATTCCAAAAAGAAAGCCTAACTTTGAATAGTGAGGTTCACGAGACTAAGTTGTTATGTGGTTGCACCCAGTGTAACTGAGCTTAACTGTTTGTATGTTTTTATCGCGCGGTTGAAGGCTTATGAGTCTTTGGCAGCGCGATTTTTGTATGGTCTTAACAAGACATTCATGGCTTACCCCTTAGCTTGTTGTGTTGTGGTAAGCTAAGCAAACTTTAGAGCAAATGAATGTGCTTTAGCTTAATTTTTGCTCTTATGTGCTGCAGAACTTAGCAAGGGTTTGATCATGTTTACAGGAATTGTAGAGAGCAAAGGCGTCATTCAGACTATCGAGCAAAACGGTAAAGGTGCGCATATTGTGGTACGCACTAAGCCTGAGTTTTTAAAAGACAGAGTACGCTTAGGTGATTCCATTGCTACTAATGGCGTATGCTTAACTGCAACTGCTCTGCATGAGGATGCCTATGAGGCCGACTTATCCTTTGAAAGCGTGGACTTAACCTGCTTTAAGTATTACACCGTAGGTACTGAGGTGAATTTAGAGCTTGCATGTACTCCACATACTCGTCTTGGTGGTCACATCATGCAAGGTCACGTCGATGGTGTAGGTACTGTGCTGCAAAACTATCGCGTTGATGAAGCCCTGACTATTTGGATTCAGGCACCTGAGCACCTTAAGCGTTATATTGCTATGAAGGGATCAATTGCGGTTGATGGTGTATCCCTTACCGTAAATGAAGTACGTGATACTGATTTTCGCTTAACCTTAATTCCGCATACCGTAAGCGAAATCGCGACTAGCTTTAGACCAGGATCAAAGGTCAATCTTGAGGTTGATGTGCTTGCTCGTTACTTAGAGCGTCTTATGAGTGCTAATGCACAAGATGAAAAAGCAGATGGTCAGAAAAAAGAGGGTTTAACTTTAGAAACCCTGCAGCAAAACGGCTTTTTCTAACAGTTAGTCAAAGCGTGCCTTTTCTAAAAGTAAGTAACAGCGTACTTTGCATAAGCGCAACTGATTGCGTTTATCGCTGTGTATATCACGATGTGTTTTGTGCCGTCTTTTGACATTGGTCAGATAGGCTCTTTAGAAATCGTGCTATACTTTTAAAGTTAAAAATGGCGGATGTGTGCGCTTTGATCCGTCGTTTTAGATGACTAAAGATGCCATGATGTGCTCTTTAGCCATAATTAAGAGCGCCAGATTTCTAGCAGCATTGCTGCACAACATGTTTTGAAAAACTCTAGGAATTTGATATTTAACAGGTTTGTTTAGGTTTTTCCTGTTATCTCCTAGAGTCTACCGGAGTCCGTTTAATGGCCGTTAAGTTCATTGAAGGCGTTAAGCCTTGCTCTGATGCTAAAGTAGGCATCGTAGTTTCACGTTTCAACAGCTTCATCTGTGAGCCTTTACTTGCAGGTGCTATTGATACTCTGCACCGCGACGGTCTTATCGAGGATGACAACATCACTGTAGTACGTGTACCAGGTGCTGTTGAGATTCCTTTAGCTCTCGAGGCTATGGCTAAGAGCGGTAAGTATGACGCTCTCATCGCATTAGGATGCGTAATCCGTGGCTCAACTTACCACTTTGAAATCGTTGCCAATGAGTGTGCTAAGGGCATTACTCAGGTTACCCTGTCTAATCAGACCATCGTATCTAACGGTGTTCTGACCACCAACACCATTGATGAGGCTGTTCAGCGTGCTGGTTCTAAGGCTGGTAACAAGGGCTCTGAGGCCGCTGCTGCAGCTTTAGAAATGATCAACGTAATGCGCCAGCTCAAGAACTAATTTATTAGTCTCAAGCTCGTATTACTCTTGCGTTTTGCAAGCTAAGAGATGGCGGTGTTTTCCTTGAAAAATACTCCATCTTTTGTGCCGTCATGCTCATGAATGTTATGAGCGTTGCGATTGTCTATTTAGGCACACTATCATGTGCTTAAGTTTGCTTTGCTCTTAAGCTTGTGCAGGACGATGAGTCTGAGCACATCGTCACAAAGAAGTAATTCTGCGATCTAATGCAGGTTGGTCGCCTCATATGATTTACAGCCGCTGAGGCTGCAAGATGAGGATTAGATATCCTGCTAACGAAATAATCTTATTAGAGGTTTATATGGATCAAACAGAGGGTTCAGCTACCCCGGCCATGCGTCACAAGGCACGTCATTTTGCCTTGCAGGCTATTTATCAGTGGCAATTGACTGGCATGCCTGGTCACACCATTGAAGAGCAGTTCCTCGAAGATCAGCCAGTTCAGGGTGCTGATCTTGAATATATGCACGATCTGATTCAGGGTGTTATCGCTAATTGCGATTTCCTCGATAGTGTATTTGAGCCTTACCTGTCTCGACCACTCAAGGAGTTAGATCAGGTAGACAAGGCCATTTTACGCCTTGGTACTTTCGAGCTTAACTACCGTCAGGATGTGCCATTCAAGGTTGTCATCAATGAGTCCATCATGCTGGCAAAGTCATTTGCAGAGCAGGACAGTCATAAGTTTGTAAACGGCGTACTCGACAAAGTGGTTAAGGCCATTCGTCAGTCACCAAACAAGCCAAACGGCCAAAACTAATAACTATCGATAAGGCAACATAAGCTTATGCATGCTTATGTATGCCTTGTTAAGACAGTTAAGTTCAGACCTGCTTGCAGGTCTGAATTAATAGCCCATCTTAATATTTAAAAACGTTAAGCTTTGCTTAGCCGTGCACACTAGAGTAAGCATCCCATCAACTTATCCATCCTCTCATCAAGCCTCGAGCTTCAAGCTACGCATCTCCCCATCAAGCATCAAGCCTAAAGCTGAGCATCTCCCCATCAATCTAGCGGTCGGTACGCCCACCATTTACTTGTCTGCAACTAGCAGTTACCACTCTATGTAGCTTTGTTCATGGCAGCGCTATATTGCTCTTATATAATTCTTCTCATTACTGATCTTCTCTTATTTGGCATAATGCATGAGCTAATGTGCTGTAGTTGAGTTTAGATCGCCATGGTGCTGCATATGCGTCTATTTTTGGTGCTGCATATGCGTTTAGACCGCCATAGTTTTGCAAATGCTTCTAGACCAAAGCTGCGCAATGGCTTGGGCGAGTCTGTTTAGACTTGCTGTTAGTGCAATATGATGCGATTGAGTGGGGGAAATGATGGCCATTGATGAGTTTGACTTTATCCATAAGTACTTTGCTAATCTCAACTCTGCCTTTGACGGTCAGGCCCGTAAAAATGGCTTAGATGTAGGTATTGGCGATGATGCTGCCTTGATAAAGTTTGATGGAACTTATGCCGTTACCACCGACTCACTCATTGAGGGTGTTCACTTTTTTAGTGGCTTCAATCCATTCTTACTCGGATCTCGTGCGCTTGAGGTTAACTTCTCAGATGTGTATGCCATGGGATCACAGCCTCAGTTCATTACTTTAGCGCTAGAAGTGCCAGAGCGTTACATCGGTCTTGATGAGTTTTGGACACCATTTTCTAAAGGCATAGAGGATGCTCTTAAGCGCCACAAGTGCGCACTCATTGGCGGCAATATCACTAAATACGCCACTAAAGATGCTCCTTTGTCCATGAATATCACGGCTTTTGGTAAGCAAGTTGATCCTAATGCTCGGCTCTTGCGTTCAGGGGCAGAGGTTGGCGATCTCATCTTATGTACTGGCTCAATTGGCGGTAATGGCATCTATGTTGAGGCTGGCTATAACGGTAAGCTAAAGCTGTTGGATAAAGATATCTTTGCATCCTTTGAACAAGCCTCTTATGGCTATGATGAGCGCATGCATCGCTTTGTTGAAATCTTAGTTAAATACTGCAAGTGTGCTGTTGATGTATCCGATGGCTTACTTGGCGATCTTAGCCACATCCTTAAACACTCTAATTGTGCTGCCAAGCTAAACTGCAACAAGCTGCCATTAGTAAAGCTAGATAAATCGATTAAAGATACCTTGGGTCTTGATGATGGCAAGATCTTACGCCATGGTCTTAGCAGTGGCGGAGACTACAACTTGCTCTTTACTCTAAGCTCTGAGCACGAAGAAGCTTTCTTTAATGAGCTTAATGCAGATGCCGAGCTTAAAGGCTTTTTAGTTAGCGTCATTGGAGTGATTGAGGCAAAGGACACTGTGCTCAACAGCTCTGATACCAATACCCCATCAGCGCAAAACTTACTTAGTACCGACAGCAGCCTCATTAGGCTTATCGATGATGATGGCAATGATTTTTCTATTGATCTTGCTGCAAGCTCTTACAACCACTTCACAAGCTAATTTTCACAAGTATTTATCTACTCGGCTCATCAATAAAGAGGTATAGGCCTTAAGCGCCTTTGGCTATGCAGTGTGAGCCTCATTGTGGCAACGCCAACTTGCGCTAATGAGTTTAAGTAATATGGACTTAGACATTTGCGCTTGTGTGCTTTTTTTTGTTTATCTTTTGCACACAAAGCGGCGTCTGTGGCATTATTAGCATGCTTTTGCTGTTGGACAGTACAAATCTGAGCTAGTCACAGTCAAATCAGATTTTATGTGACTAAGCTTTAGCTAATACAACAGTGATAAGCTACTGACAACAAGAGGGATAACTCTCTTAAGAACGCACTTAACTTAAGTGTCATTTTCTAATGTGTTATGCGTTGAGGCGGTATTCCAGGGCTGTTAGATGACCTTCCTGGAATACCCGGCCTTGCGCTGGGTGTTTTTGATGAAGAAGAATATTTTAGCCATTTCATTACTGGCAGCTTCAGTATTTGCAGTTACCGCTTGCGGTGGTGATGACAAGAAGGGTGCCGATGCGTCTGCAGCTGTTAGCGCAGCAGCTAACGTAAAGGTTGATGAGAAGAGCTCTTTTGAGGACAAGGTTTCCTATTCTGTAGGCGCTTCTGTTGGTTCTTACATTGCAACCATTCACCGTGAGCAGAGCGAGTTCATTGGTAGCCTTAACAACGACATCGTTATTAAGGGTTTCATCGATGCATTAAACTCTTCAACCACCTTATCTGACGAAGAGATCTCTGACACCTTAGTAACCTTAGACAAGAAGGTTCGTGAAGGCGTAGATAAGAAGCAGAAGGCTGATGCTAGCAAGACCTTAGAAGATGGCAAGAAGTTCTTAGAGGAAAACGCCAAGAAGGAAGGCGTTAAGACTACTGAGTCTGGTCTGCAGTACAAGGTTTTAAAGGAGGGTAAGGGCAAGACTCCTACCCCAACTGATACCGTTCGTGTAACCTACAAGGGCACCTTAATCGACGGTACTGTTTTTGATGAGCAGCAAGAGCCTATCTCATTCCCACTAGCTAACATCATCCCAGGTTGGATTGAGGGTCTGCAGTTAATGAAGGAAGGCGGCTCTATGGAGCTGTACATCCCATCTGATCTTGCTTACGGCGAGATGGCCGCAGGCGACTTAATTAAGCCTAACTCAACTTTAGTATTCCGCATTGACTTAGTTGAAGTTGTTGCTCCAGAGGCTAAGAAGAAGTAATTTTCTTAAGTCTATGATACAAGCCTAGCTTGTAGCAAAATGAAAAAAGGCCCTAAGGTAGATTACTTTAGGGCCTTTTTTCGCTTTTGACTTAGTTAGATGTTATAGAGGTCTAAAGTCATCTATTGCCAGAGGGGTTGGAGCTTCAACATCTTTGGTAGCTCTCTTGCCAAGGAAGTCTTTTAATCTACGTGGCTCCAGACCGCAACCAGGGCGCACAATACGCACGTGATCTTCAGTGAGCACATCGCCAGCTTTTAAAGAACGCACTAAGTATACCGAGCGGCGATCAACACGCTTTTGCATGTCGATATCACCAAGCTTAATGCCTTTGACGCCTAAGGACATAGCTGCAATAACGCTTTGATCTTTGAGATCACGCAGCTCTTGAGGAGTCATAGAAAAAGCTGCATCAATACCGCTGTCGCGATCGCGAGCAAAGTGCTTTTCAATCATGTCAGCGCCCAAGGCAGTCGCTGCGATATCTAAGGTATGGCCGATAGCGTGGTTAGAGAGGCCTGCCTTGCAGCCATAACGCTCTTTGAAAAACGGAATAGAGTTGAGGTTGAAAGTCTTAGGATCAGCTGGATAACGGCTTTCACAGTGCAAGATAGTCAGATCTTTACAGCCATTATCTTGAGCAACTTTCACTGCATAATCGATTTCTTCTAAGGTAGCTAAGCCTGTAGACATGACCAGAGGCTTTTTAGTCTGAGCGCAGTAGGCGATGAGCTGAGGGTAGTTAAGCTCAAATGATGCAATCTTATAGACTGGGCATCCAGCCTTTTCAAGCACGTCAACATCATCAGGGCAGAATGGAGAGCTAAATAAAGAAATTCCCTTAGCACGAGCATGGGCAAATAAAGGATCCATCCACTCACGTGGAGTTTTAGCCTCTTTGTACAGATCATAGAGCTTATATCCACTCCACAGTCCGCTATTGATTCTAAACTCAGGGCGATCACAGTTAATGGTAATGGAATCTTCAGTATAGGTCTGAATCTTTACCATATCGGCACCACACTCATGCGCAAGGTCGATAAGCGCAATGGCCTCTTCAATACGACCCTGATGGTTTCCTGATATCTCGGCTACAATGACAGGAGGACGTGGCTCAAAAGTTTCGTCAGTACCCTCAATAGTAAATCTCTCGCCCATTAGTAACTCCTTAAAGAAATCTAGTTAGTGCCGTTGGCACATCCACGCCATTATAAACCGCTAGCAATCAATTAGTGTCTAATACAGCATGCCAAATGCCAATAAAGCTGCATTCATGTGCAAAAACCAACAATGCACGTGCTCATGGTATGTTGCTGAAAAAATAGGCTCAAATGAGCTATTGTGCAGCTGAAAAATGAGGCTCAAATGAGCTATTGTGCAGCTGAAAAATGAGGCCCAAATGAGCTATTGTGTAGCTGAAAACAAAACAGGCCCAAACCTGATGGAGTGGGCCTGTGTGATCGTCAATTGTGTCTTGGGGCTATGGCAACTTGTTTAAGTTTTCCACGGCTTTGAGTACTTGCTCTTGAGTGGCTAGACCTAAGCCTGAATCTACGACCTTGCCAGCCTTATCAAGAGTTACAAAGAATGGCACGCCAACTACGTGGTACTTGTCTACTAATGCCTTGATGCTTGGGTCGGCTGCATCAGTGATATTGATGACTACACGACGAATGCTTGAGGTAGCATCTAAGAAAGGCTTTTGTGAGTAAATGGTCTTCTCCATGTACTTACAATTGGTACACCACTCAGCTGTGAAGACTACGTATGACTTGTTATTAGCAGTTACATTCTTTAAAGATGACTTACTTGATGCGCCATAGAACTCAGAGTATGTATTATGGTCATTGTTCTTTTGAATGTATGGCAGCGACATGAAAGTCAGAGCTGCGGCAGCAATACAGCTTATGCTAGTGGTTAATACCGCCATCTTCTTACGTACGATAATGTATAAGATGGTGCTCAAGGCATATGCGCTACAGATAAAGATGGTAGCTGCAGCAAAGAGTGATTCAGAGCGGCCCATCATATGACGGGTAATGACATAAGCGGTAACGACCAGAATAATGGCCATAACACGCTTAATAACCTCACCTGCGATACCTGAGTGCTGTAAGAACTTAGAGCCAAATACACCAATAATAAATAAAGGTGCGGCCATACCTAAGCCAATAGCAAAGAACACTAAGGCACCGATCATGAGGTTGCCACTTTGCATAACGTACAGCAGAGCACCTGCAAGCGGTGCTGAGGTACATGGGCTAGCAATTAAAGCTGAGAGCAGGCCTAAGAGGAATGCACCAGAGAAGCTTCTGGTGTTGAGAACTGAGATCTTAGACTGCAGTTTATTGGTAAAGCCTTGCGGTAGCTTGAGCTCAAACCAGCCAGCACAAGCTGCAGCACAGATTAAGAGCAAGATAGCGATCAGAGCGGTTAACACAGGGCTTTGCAGGAGGCCATGCAGCTGAGCACCTAAAAGTGAGAATGCCACGCCAAGAACGGTGTAGGTTAAGGAAAGACCCATGGCATAACCAAAGTTTTGCCATGCTAGATGTTTTAGGCGTTCGGCACGTGACAAGAGATCTAAATCGACATTAGCCTTTTTCTGATTAGGACTTGATGGATCCATTGGGCGACGATTGCCATTTGGTCCAATGATCATGGCAGAGAAAATTGGTAGCATTGGCAGCACACATGGAGTGAGGTCAAGGCCAATACCCAAGGCAAAGCATAACAATAAACCGATGAGTAAATTTTCAGTCAGCAATGCACTGATCGCATCTGACTTGCCCTCAGTATCAATCATGTAATCCATGACGCTACGCTTTTGCGCAGGTGGATTAAATGATTTAGTTACGGTCTGTTCACTAGAGGTAGTGGCACTGTCAGAATCGCTAAGCTCATCTTCATCTTTATCATCTGCATCAGTGGATGTAGTTTCGCCTTCAAAGTTATAGTTACCAGTGGCGTATTTAGATAGCTCCTCAACTGAAGTTACACCAATCTTATTGAGATCTTCGGTGCTGTACATGCTTTGAGTTTTGAAGTTGTAAGTATCTTCATTAGAGCTATTGTTGTATTCACTAGCATGACGAGAAAGGTTGCTAAGGAGCGCACTACCAACAGCTACGGTAGGCTCAATACCATTAGGAGGGTAGTCTTGATCTAATGGTGCCTCATGCATCTTATCCATGTCGTTTTCAGACATGATTGCAGCTACATTTGCCTCAGAGTCGGTAGTTGTGTTTTCAGAGGCCTTGGTTGCTAAAGCTTTAGCTTCATCTTTAGCTTTGGCCGCCTTGCTTGCCTCTTCTCGAGCCAGGAGTACTTGATCCTCGCTCATGGTCTTTTTAATGACAAAGGTAAAGCGTTGTGGTGGATAGCAAATACCTGACTCGTCACAGCCTTGATAGTTAAAGTCTAAGACTGCGCCAGAGGTAGCCTTAATTAAAGGGACGCGAATATCTACACGATCAAAGTAAACCTCGGAGGTGCCTAAAGCATCTTTGTGGATGACAGCTTCAGGCATGATTGGGTCACTAAAGCGTACTTGATCTTTATTGCCATTGATGAGGATAGAGCTTTTATAAACGTATGACTTATTGCGCATCGAGATAGTGAAGACAACATCTCCACCATCAAGGTCTGCATCCAGATAAAAAGGTAAGGTATTGACTAAAGCAGGAGCTCCTGCATAAAAGAAATTGTTCTCTAGTCCACCAGAGCCATTTAAAAAGTCGGTATTGACGGTAGGAGGCGCGTTCTTGAGTACTCCGCCAGTGTCAATTTCATTGATACCAAAGCCGCCAGAGAATTGTTGTGAGTCAATTACGACAGGATCGGTAAGTCGTTGCTCGCTTACTTTTGCCTTGTGGTTATCGGTAGCAGCATTAGCAGCGCCTACACTTAGAATGCTACAAAGTGAGATGGCACTAGCTATGGCAAGGCTCTTCACTTTTGACAAGGTAAGAGCAGATAAGGGACGGTTAGCTAATGAAATAAGCGTCATAATCCTCATTTAGCGCGTATACCCCTGGCTATATCAAGCGGAGAATGCGCTTATCTCCTTTAAAGTACAGTTAAGAAAGTTTTCGTTTTCAACGATCTTTGGGCTTATGTAGCTGATGAATTGCTGATTAACTACTTGCAACAGTTGCTAATATTACAACGCATGATACGGTTTTTTCTTAGCAACTTGCTAAGTAATGTCAGTCACAGGCATAAGATTCTCATTGTACAGATTTGAATACCAGCCTAATAAGATGCAATCTTAAAGATGAGCTTGCATAGTAGCACGATACAAGGAATAAGCTTTTGCATGCACAAGCAGTCGCCTTATGTTTTCTTGAGTGGATCTTCAATAAGCTGTAAGTAAGATTAGTCAAAACACCTTATCTTGTACTTTGTGTACTGTAATATCGCAACGGCTCTAAAACGTGAGATAATTAGGAAATAATGAATGCTGTAAAAGCCTAGGCTAACTCAATTGATTTGAGTAAAACTGCATAGATATGTGCTTGTGTGTGGTATGCCAAATTGCCGCAAAGGATCTTTTAGTAGTTGAGAAAAATTTGCACTAATGATCCATCAGTATAAATTTGCAAAGCCCAATATAATAGAGGTACAGACCTATCATCTGTTAAAAGAAAGCTGCTTCGACAATTCATAAAACGTCCTTTACAGTATGTTTTAGCAGTCGAAGAATAGGTTTGCATGGCAAAACTTATAGATAAGAGGCTCTCTCTTATCCTTACCCCCGCGCATCAGAACAAACTTAAGCTTGGCGCTATTGCACTACAAAGAGTACGCCCTCGAGCGTGCTTTTTTAGTTTATATACCATTAAACGCCTGTACTTGCCTTTCAGGAGCTCCGTATGCCATTACTTGTCATCTTCTTTTTATGGTTTGCACTAGAGATTTATGCATTCGTGCTCGTGGGTGACGCTTTAGGCTACTTAGCTGCTATTTTCCTTATTTTTGCCATTGGCTATATCGGTGTAGCAATTACTCGTAAGGTTTTAGCCCATGACCTTAAGGTATTGCACTTTGCAATGCAGATCTTAATGAATACGGGAGCGGGCGATGAGTCTGATCCTTTATTCAAGAAGGTGATGAGCACTATTGAAAACACTGATGCTAGTGCTAGAGGCGCATTCATCTCCTCCTTACGTATGCGCTGTTTAAAAGATCAGGGCATCATCGCTTTATTTGTGATTCCAGGTTTTATTACTGATGCTTTTGCACTGCTGTTTTTATTACTGAGCTTAAAGTCAGGCTTAGTTGAGGGCATGTTCTCAGGTAAGGTCTTTGAAAAGGCAAGCGTCTTTGGCTTTGCTAGCAAGGGTACAGATCCTTATGGCAAAAGTGCTCGTGATTTAGAAAAGGAAGCTGAGGCATTTGCTAAGGAACAACAGGGCAATATTCCAACTATGCGTCCAGATGCAGGCAAGGCCACAGTAGAAGAAATGAAGTCACGTTTCCAAGCTGAAAAAGAAATCAAGGATGCTAAATTTGAGGAGATTAAGGATGACGAATAACTCTCCTCTTCAAGCTTTAAAGTCGCAACGTCAGCTGATACGAGTGGCAAGATTTTTAGAGCGACGATGCTCTTTTAAATAAGCCTAGCCTAAATCATGATTAGGCAGACATTACATTAAGCTAACTTTCATCAGCACATGCTCTTAACAGCTTGAGTGCACAATATGCGCTGCTAGGCTTTTTCCATGGCTTTATAGCCAGAGTTATTTTAAGAGCGTGCAATAGATAGTTGTCTACCATTACAAAACTCAAAGACCAAAGTATTTTCAAGAACAACTTCAGTTAGGCTGCTTTGAGTTTTCAAACATGACTTACTCTTGTGCTGAAGAGTGTCATGTTGTTTTATTTCTCGTTTTGCAGAGGTCAAAAAATGTCCCAAGCTAAGTACTACATACTACTGCTAGTAGTATGCTTGATTTGGGGTGCTACACCGGCTAGCGGTAAGTTCACCGTAGAGGCCTTCTCTCCTTTACTCATTACCGGCACTCGTTTTGCCATCATGGCTGCGATCTTATTCTTATACCTAATCATTACAGGCAATAAGAAAGACTTAAAGCCATCGCGCGAGGTGCTCTACATTGCAGCAGCAATGGGCTTTATGGGTATCTTGGTGCACAACGGCTTGCTCTTTTATGGCCTTAACTACACCACTGCTACTAATACCGCTTTAATTGAGAGTATCGGCCCAACTGCTACTACCATCTTGGCTTTCTTCTTCTTAGGTGAACGCCTTAGCAAAGGTGGCTGGGTCGGTATTGCTATTTCATGTGCCGGTGCTGTAACCATCGTATCTAAGGGATCTATCAACAATTTGTTAAACCTCGAGTTTAACTATGGTGACATCATGATCTTGGTCTGTGAAATTGCATGGTCAGCCTATGCTGTTATTTCATGGAACATTCATGGTCGCATCGGTACTATCGGTATGACAGCTTGGTCAGGTATGTTCGGTGCACTGATGTGCTATAGCGTTGGTGCTGTTACAGGTACTTTAGAAGTCTATACCGTTACTCAAGAGGCTATTTTAGGTTTTGGTTACTTAGTGTTCTTCTCAGGTCTGTTTGCATTCGTATCCTGGAACTACGCTATGTCCATCGTGGGTGCATCTAAAGCCGGCGTATTTGTTTACTTAGTTCCTCTAACCGGTGGCTTTGTAGGCGTGCTTTTCTTAGGCGAGGAGATTCTACCTGCTCAAATCATTGGTGCTTTCTTGATTTTATTTGGTGTCGTGATTACTACCCGCGCCAAGGTTAATCTTAAAGTTGCCAAAGATGTTAAAGCAGCTGAGAAAGGTCTGCCTACCTCAGCTGAAAAAGATCTGCTGCAGCGTTTCCCAGAGCTTGCTCAAAAGCACAATGAAAAGCTCGCTGCTAAGGGCGTAGAGATTCCAAATGCTAGCGATGTGGCTAAGTCCATTGAAAAGGCTACCATTGTCAAAGATAAGCTAGCCGCCCAAAGCGCAGCCACCTTAGAAAGTGCTACTGCAGATACCGAAGCTGCAGCCACGCTAGAGGATGCTACGACAGCTAAAAGTTCTGACAAGGCGCAAGCTAAGGGCTAGAAATAAAAGACTTAACAAGCGATGAGGGAGCAATTAACAGCATAATGCTCCCTCTTTGCTTTTTAGGGGTACGGAAAATCGAATCAAGGCATTTGAGGCGCTTAAAAGATCTTTTAGTTGATACTAAATCTCAAATACAGCATTTATTCTTGAAAGTTAGCTGGCGTTAAAATGGCATATTTATGCGCTTTTTAGGGTGAGTGCTGCAATCTTTATACAGTATTTAGGAAAAAATTTTGTAACTTGGCCTTGAAATGCAAAATGGCCATCCCCACTTAGTATTCTGTACGGGTAGATTGTCATTAAAGATCGACGTACTTAAATGATTGGTTTGCATGAGGGGCTGTTTGAGTCCTTTAGATTTACAAACGAGGGCAATGGGAATTGTTCCTCACAAACCAGTCAGATTTGAAGCACCTAGCTTATAAAGCAGGTAGCCAGAGTTTTTAGCATATGAGTTTCATCAACATGCACTCAGGCACAGATTGATGAAACCTGGAATTTTCAGGCATAAAAATGAAGTTAGTTCCTTTATACGACCGTGTAATCATCAAGCCATTTGAGGTTGAGACCAAGTCCGAGGGCGGCATCTTATTAGGTTCTGCTGCTCAGAAGTCAACTCGCGGTAAAGTTATTGCCGTTGGTAATGGCCGCATTCTCGATAACGGTACCACCGCTCCTTTAAGCGTTAAGGTTGGCGACGTTGTTGTTTACAACGAAGGCTACGGCACCAAGAAAGAGCGCTTAGACGGTGAAGAGGTTTACATCCTCTCCGAGAGCGACATCTTAGCAATTGTTAACGAGTAAGATTTCAGGTAGTAAGGATTAAGAAAAATGGCTGCTAAAGACGTATTTTTTGGTAACGAAGCACGCGCTCAGATGTTAGAGGGCGTAAACACCTTAGCTAACGCTGTTAAGGTAACCTTAGGTCCTAAGGGCCGTAACGTAGTTCTCGACAAGGCCTACGGCGCTCCATTAATCACCAAGGACGGTGTTACTGTAGCTAAGGAAATCGAGCTTGATGGCAAGTTCCAGAACATGGGCGCTCAGATGGTTAAGGAAGTTGCTTCTAAGGCCAACGACGCTGCTGGTGACGGCACCACCACTGCTACCGTTTTAGCTCAGGCTATCGTTACTGAGGGTTTAAAGGCTGTTGCAGCTGGCATGAACCCAATGGACTTAAAGCGTGGTATCGATAAGGCTGTTGCAGCTGCTGTTGCTGAGTTAAAGACCTTATCTACCGAGTGCAAGGACTCTAAGTCAATTGCTCAGGTTGGTACCATCTCTGCAAACTCTGACACCACCGTTGGTAACTTAATCTCCGAGGCTATGGAGAAGGTTGGTCGTGACGGCGTTATTACCGTTGAAGATGGTCAGGGTCTTGAGGATCAGTTAGACCTCGTAGAGGGTATGCAGTTCGACCGTGGCTACTTATCCCCATACTTCATCAACAAGGCTGACACTGGCTCTGTTGAGCTTGAGAACCCATACATCCTCCTTTGCGACAAGAAGATCGCTAACATCCGCGACATTCTTCCTATCCTCGAGGGCGTAGCTAAGGCTGGTAAGTCATTACTGTTAATCGCTGAGGACGTTGAGTCTGAGGCATTAGCTACCTTAGTTGTTAACAACATGCGCGGCATCGTAAAGGTTGCTGCTGTTAAGTCCCCAGGCTTTGGCGATCGTCGTAAGGCTATGTTACAGGATATCGCTATCTTAACCGGCGGTACCGTAATCTCTTCAGACTTAGGCATGGAACTCGAGAAGGCAACCTTAGATGATTTAGGTGTTGCTAAGCGCGTAGTTATCACCAAGGACAACACCACCATCATCGACGGTGCTGGTGAGGCTCAGGACATCGCTGATCGTGTTGACCAGATCCGTAAGCAGATCGAAGAGTCAACCTCTGAGTACGATCGTGAGAAGCTCCAAGAGCGTGTTGCTAAGCTCGCTGGCGGTGTTGCAGTAATCAAGGTTGGTGCTGCTACCGAAGTTGAGATGAAAGAGAAGAAGGCTCGCGTTGAGGACGCTATGCACGCTACCCGCGCTGCTGTTGAAGAGGGCGTTGTTCCAGGCGGTGGTGTTGCTTTAGTTCGCGTAGCTTCTAAGATCTGCGGCAAGATCGACGGCGACAACGAGGACCAGAAGGTTGGTATCAAGGTTGCCCTGCGTGCTATGGAAGCCCCATTACGTCAGATCGTTGCTAACGCTGGTGAAGAGCCATCAGTTGTTGCTAACAACGTTCGTACCGGTGAGGGCAACTACGGTTACAACGCAGCTACCGACACCTACGGTGACATGATCGAGATGGGTATTCTTGATCCTGCTAAGGTAACTCGTTCTGCTCTGCAGTTTGCTGCTTCTATCGCTGGTTTAATGATCACCACCGAGTGCATGATCGCTGACGCTCCTAAGAAGGACGAGCCAGCCATGGCCCCAGGCATGGGCGGCATGGGTGGTATGGGCGGCATGGGCGGCATGATGTAATAGCCCGTCGTAAGGTTATCCATACGTACTTAAGACCTAAAGGCATCTAAGCTTAATCAAGCTTAAATGCTCTAGGCATCAAATGGCTCCTAGGCTCACGCTTAGGAGCCTTTTTTATGCTCTTAAACTAAGGCAAATCTAGGTTTGTTTTGCTATCTTAAGTGGCTCTTTAATGCTTTAGCTAGCAATAGCTAGAAATGCTTGAATTTTTGGAGATAGCAATGGAGCTAGTTTCATGGTTTACCATCGTCGGTGCGGCAGGGCAATGTGCCTTTGGTGCACGAATGCTGCTGCAGTGGCTGCTCTCTGAAAAAGCAGGGCAGGTGGTAAATCCTGCTATGTTTTGGTGGCTGTCGCTCTTAGGCGCAGTGTGTATGAGCGTGTATGGCTTTTTACGCAATGATGCGGCCATTTTGCTCTCTCAAGTGCTTGCCTATTATGTGTATGTTTACAATCTACATCTTAAAGAACAGCTCAAGCTTTTAAAGATAGTCGGTACTATTGCTATTTGTATTCTGCCGCTTGTCCTGCTTGCCTGCCTATTAACTGATAAGGATGCCTTTGCTAGCCTCTTTTTAAATGACGAGCACATACCAAGCGCCTGGCTCATTTTTGGTACCGTAAGCTACTCACTCTTTACGATCCGTTATCTTTATCAGTCATACATGTCTCATCATGCTGGCCAATCACTGTTGCCACTACCATTTTGGTATATCAGTATTGTTGCCGCTGTATCGGTTCAAGTTTATGGCATCTATCGTTCTGACATTGTTCTGATCGTCAGCCAAGCAGGCGGTCTTATCGTCTATATTCGCAATATCATGCTTCACTATAAGCACAAGCGTGAACAACAAATCAACGCCTAGTGA